>ENA-OXEK01000003-OXEK01000003.1-human-gut-metagenome-genome-assembly--contig:-NODE-3-length-245142-cov-47.951156_pt1 | contig 245142 bp, 215 predicted proteins | sample MGYA00249825_ERZ652244 | MGnify/ENA primary metagenome ERZ652244 (study PRJEB26925, sample SAMN05826968) | human gut metagenome | biome: ENVO:2100002; feature: ENVO:00000062; material: ENVO:00002003...
AAGGAGCTCATATACCGGAACCACTACACCAGCCTGGAACAACTACGCTCCGACCTCAACGACTATGTGTGGTGGTTCAACAACCAAAGACTCCACTCCACCCTCGGATACCGGAGTCCGAAGGAATTCACCGAACAGGGACTCGTCCTCTAAGAACCTGTCCAACACACCGTTGCCAGTCCACCAGCGAGCTTTTCGACAACGGTACGCATGGTTGGCTGGTCAAGGCATTGAACTGAATCCGGAGGAAGCGGCCATCACCTGCGAAAGCGTCCGACACGCGGTATCAGGTGATGGCCGCATATGGCATAATAGACACTTGGCGGAAAACCTCGGGTTTTATCGCCGTTCCCCCATGGTGTAATGGCAGCACACGGGTCTTTGGAACCCTTTGTCTTGGTTCGAGTCCAGGTGGGGGAGCTTGAAATGGGTCCTCGCGGAGAAGCGGGGACCCAAATTCATTTGATCCACATCCATCAACGGCATGACGAACGCGCGCGGTCCGATTGCGCCATGTGACCTTCCCTCATTCTCGTCCGGCTTACGCAGGTAACGCACGCCGGCCGACGCGGCAAGCTCGCGGCGGGGAATATCAGTTGCGGAATTATTCCGCAACTGATATTCCGAGCTGGGTTCTATGAAGTTATTTGTCACCAGATAAGAGACTGGAACTTCGAAAAACACCGCGGCTTTTGCCAAATCGTTGATGGTCCACGCAATGGCTCTACTGTATTTCTGGCTAAGCGTAGGTTGGCTTATGCCAAGTCCTTTGGCCAAATCTGATTGCCTGACTTTTGAACGTCTTTTTAACCAGAACATGTTATCGGTGATGATCTGTTGCAACTCGTCCGAAAAGTTCATATCTGCGTTATTGCCGGCGCCTTGATTGATGTTTGTTTTCTCGTCCATGTTTTAAATTTTGCCATATTTTTATTGCTTTGTCCAATACTGTGCTATAGTATTGGTATGCATAATAAAACATCAGCAAAACCAAACAATGATGTTATGAGGCATCGCATCGACGAACTAAGAAAGGAGGCTGGAATGACTCAAGACACTTATGGCCGTGAAATTTTGCATTGCAGCCAGGGAACAGCCTCTCAAAAATTGTCTGGGCAACTAGCCCTGAGCGCCTTAGATATTTTCCGTTCTGCAACTGCATTCAATGTTTCTACGGATTATCTGTATGGCCTCACTGACACACGTACTCGAAAGGATGCAGAAAAAAGAGAAACCGCTATGGCACCTGCATAGGTCATCTGAAATTGAGTCCGTGGACGAATTGCAGTTCGCATCCGGGCGGTGGATGAAACCCATCCAGCATTTCCCAAAACCTAAAACAGAAGAGAGACAGAAAAGCCGGCAAACACCGTCAACCGCGGTGATTCCTACGGTAGCCATTCACCGCGGCAACCACGGAACGTATGAACCGGCAAGAACCACCATCGAACAAAACAGTCGGCAACAAACGACCAAGCAGGTCGTCGTCCGCAAGCTCCGCATCCGACAGACCGAATCCGCGGAAACGATGGCCAGGATGAAGCGATTCCAACGCTTCAAGCCAGCAATCGTACGCCACGGAGGCCCGATCCAATGGAACGGCGTCATCAAGACTGCAATCTTCGAAGGACACAGCCGCAAGAGCAATCTCCAACATGGAGACGTCATGCTCCAACATGAATCTGTAGTCCGACGTGATGGAATCCAATGCAAGGGAGTCATCTCCTGTCATAGCCATTCCAATCTTTTCGTCGGGTTCCTATACCAACCACTTGGCGATGGGCCAATATCGCTCAAATAGTAATGCCCGCACATGAGTTGCAGCTCACATACGGGCGGCGAGTCAATCCCATCCAGCATTTCCCAATTAACCAAGGTTCCACGGTCACCAGCCAAGGAACCAATCGCAGAAAGAAGAGATCACAATGAGCGATTTCAACGAAACCTACGCAGATGCAATCAATTCCAACTCTGAGGAAAGGACCAGCTCAATGTCTGATTATTCCACATCCACCACACCGAATGAAACCCGATATCAGGAAAACACGCCGACCGTCACCCCCGAAATCGTGGATGCCGGCACCGACGTGGACCTGGTCGAGACCAACCCGGTTGCCGCTCTCGCCGGAAACTTCCAAGATGATGAGCTGACAGCGCATCCTCTTGCTCCGGGTGAGACCAATTACACCGAACAGGAGGCTCTTCAGACCACCGAAGATCTCAAGGTCAAGCTCCTGCACGCTCTCGAAGCCCAGTACGATTTCACGCATGCCGCGGAAAGGGCCTTCGATGGCCATATCTGGGTCGCTCTCGGCTATCCCGAGGGCATGAAGGGCTGGGTCGCATACTGCGCCGACAACTTCGCCGCGGAGAAGATCCGCGCGACCGGCCAGCAGCGCACCGACCTGATCACTGGGTTCACTCCGGGCAAGATCAGCAACCGTGGCATCGCCGCTCTTCTTGGCGTCGATGAAAAAACTGTTCGTAATGCTAAAGCGAAAGCAGGTATTGCTCCCGCAGAAGGCAAGGTCCGTGACGCGGCAGGCAAACTCCGTCACGTAGACGCGGGCAGCATGTCCAGTGAGGAGCGCCGCAAGAAGATTGTGGAACTCTCCGATGCCGGCAACAAGCAGACCGACATCGCCGAAATCCTTGACGTGAGCCAGTCCACCGTGTCCGACACGCTCCGCAAGGACAGGATGCGTCGCATGAGCGAAGGACTCGAACCCGCCAAGATCGACAACACCGATTTCGACAACGCCGACGACGACCAGCCGTTGGACCTCGACATGGGCAACCGCGAGACCGACATCCGCTCCTACATCGACTCGTTCGTCAGCCAGTCGTCGGACGCCCGCGGCGCCATCAACGAGATGGTGCATCTGCTGGAATCCGACAAGTGGCAGCCGGGAGGCTCCACGGTGAGCGAGATCGTCTCCCGTGGCGGCGCGAACATCTTCGGCATCATCAGCGACATGTGTAAGATGCTGCGCCTGCTGAACATCGACGTCGACAACGTCTTCGACGGGGCGGACGCGGAACTTGATGACACCGACAACGACTGGTCGCGTTTCATCGACGGATGCACCGAACTCGCCATCGTCTGCCAGGAAATCACCGCCTGACATGCGACCGGGATCGGACGGGCGGATCCCAAGGGGTATGGGTCCGCTCCCCCGCCACTGAACCAACCATCATCGCCGGTCGTGGACCGGCAGAGAGAAAAGACTGAATCATGAAATACACCAAAGACGAGGAAGCGCGGGCCGAAAGGTCAAGCGTCAAAATGTGGCCCGGCATCACGGCCGGCATCATCATCGGCCTGATCGCGTTCGTGTTGAGCTTCGACGCCCTGCGTCTCGTGTTCGTGGCATGCGGCATCAATCCGTACCTGAGCTGGGGTGGCCCGGTGTGCGTGGACGGCACGATCCTCCTGTGCACCTGGGCCACGTGGGGATTCAAGAAGGGCCACATCCGAGGCAGCGCCTATCCGTGGGTCGGTCTTGTCCTGTTCAGCAGCTTCTCCATCGCCGGCAACGCCCTGCATGCGATGCTCAACACCGGATTCCACCTGCCGGCATGGGTGCCGCCGGTCATCATGAGCATTCCCCCGGTCGCACTCCTGTACGCGACCCATTTGATCGTCATCATCGCGGGAGACCGTCTCGACAAGATCAACACCGTCCTTCCCGTCGGCTTGACCGTCATGGAAGACACTGACGTTCCGGCTCACGTTCCCGCACCATCCGCCATGCCGGCCCCGGCCATCCCGTCCGAACCGCCGGCATCGGCTCCCGAACCGGCTGAACCGGCGAAGCCGGAGATTCCGGACCTGTTCGACTTCCAGACCATCGTTCCCGCCATGGAGGACGATGCGGCCCCAAAAGCCGATGAGGCCGAAGCGCCAGCCGCCGACGCCTCCACCCCGACCGTCGAACAGCACGCCATCCCGCAGCCGGTGATGCGTGAACCAGTCATCATCCCGACCCTCACCATCCAACCCGACGAGCGGGATGCCCCGACCGTGGACGGCCAGGACGAGCCGGCTCCCGAACCCGTGGGACCGGACGTGACGGCCGTGGAACCGGCCGACGTGCCGGAAGAGAAGACCGACGACGCCCAGGCGGAGGAAAAGCCGAAGCCAGGGAAAACCAGCCGACGCGGCAAGGCCGGAGCCGATGACGAGGCGTGGCTCGCATGGATCGACGAGCTTACGGCTAAAGGCGAGAATCCGACCGCGTCGAAGGCAGTGGACGCGGGACTGGCCGCGAGCGGCAGCACCGCGAAAAGGTATCTCGCCCGCATCAGAAGAGAGCATTCGGAAAGGTTCTAAGCCATGGAACACCACAGCATGAGCGACAAGGACTTCCACGCGCGGTACGGCGTGACCCCGCGGGAAGTGGAGGACGCGTTGGACGAGAACCGCCGTCGTGTCGCCCGCAGACTCTCCGAATGGGGATACGCGTGGGCCGTTGACGAGATTATGTGCGACGTGGCCGTGGAACTGCTCAAGGGAGGCCTGCGCAGGTGGGCCTCCTATGAGGAACGCAAACCATTGGGCGCGTTCGTGAACACGCTGATCGGCAACCGGTTGGGCGAGTGGATGCGTACTGAGCGGCCCAAATACCGTAGCGGCATGACCCACGCGCCGCTACGCCGCAGGAAGCGGAAGGACACGACGCCGCAACGCGAGGCTTTGGACGCCACCGAAGCGAGAAGAAGGATCCGCAACGAGAACAACGCGGCCCTTGCCGACCGACTCTGCGAGGAAGCCGACGTGTTCGGCGATCCCGATTCGACCGTCATGTCCGCGCCGGCGGGAGACAAGTCCAGTTATCAGGAATGGTTGACCGGCGGCACCCAGCCGTTGGAACTGGAAAGCGACAAGTACGCGGCCGACATGGAGGGCCTGCGCCAGGACGTGACGACTCGATGCAAGCGCATGGCTTGGGAGATGCTGATCCGTCAATGCCTTACCGCGACGCGTGGCTCCGACGCTCTCCGCAACGACATCCGTCGTTTCCTGGAGAACCATCATCATGGCCTCGGTCCGAGCATCGACGACTACCCGTACATTCTCGCGGTCATCGATAAGTACAGGAAATGATCGTCCATCGGCCGTTACCGGACCCCGGTGACGTGGAGATGGATGCCGGCATGGTCTTTTCTTCTTTCTCCGCCATGCCGGCGACATGCCGGCCATGCGCGCCGAACGGCAACGGCGCCGCCGACGCGTGTCCGGCACCCCCTCGACAGACTTTCAAAACCGAGCGAACACCACAACCGACAAAGGAGCAGACAATGATCAGCGTCATCAAATGGGCATGGCAGGCCAAGCCGGACACTCCGGCCGAGAAGCTTGTTCTCGTCAGTCTTGCCAACAGCACGTTCCAGACGCCTCGGGAGGACATCGCCGTCGTGGGCGTGCGCGCGTTGAGAGGGACCGCGTGCGACATGACGCCGGCGGAACTCGACGCGATCCTGGAACGTTTGGAAAAGCAGGGTTTCATCACGCCGCTCGCGGCCGACAGCGAACCGGTCAAATGGCATATAGGCGCGTTGGAGCGTGAACGCGGCGAGGAAGGCCCTTGGAAGGCATGGCGTCTCAACGCCAAGACGGAGGAAAAGGAGACGGTGAGATGAGCGTCAGAGCTGTCTCATGGGCGTATGGCCTGAACCTCGGTTCCATGACGCAGAAGGCGGTACTGCTCTACCTCGCATACCGGGCCCGTGAAGAGGATAACTGCGCGTGGCCTTCTGTGAACCTCATTCAAGTGGAGACCGAATTGAGCGAACGTGCCGTGCGCAAGGCGTTGAGGGAACTGCGGGACAAGGGACTGATCGCATTGGGAGATCAGGAACTCGCGGCGGTCGACTTTCATGGAGACGTCGTTCCCGTGAACCGTCGTCCCAAGGTCTGGACCCTGCGGTTGGACGCTTCCACCGAATCGTTTAACGGCGTCGAACGTGCCGGGGACGTTCAAACGGCATACACGGGAAGGAGCGTCCGATCATGACTGTGGTGACCATGGTATGGGTCCAGGAACACGTGCACGAGGTACGCAACGCGACCAAAGCCGTGCTCTCGTATCTCGCTTTCAAAGCTCACTACGATGACGGGACGGCCGCATGGCCCGCGATAGGAACCATCGCGGGAGCATGCGGACTGAGTGAGAAGACCGTGCAGCGTAGCATCGACCAGCTTCTCGATCTTGGCCTGCTTGAACCCGGACAACAGACCTTCAGCGCCATCAATCCGAAAACGGGCAAGCCGGTCAGACGGAACTATCAGACCGTCGTGTGGAACGTGATCTGCAAGGAATCGAACCTGCCGACCGAACCGTTCGAGGACCGGAACGCGTCCAAGGTCCGTGCCGCGATGAAGCGCGCGGACAAGGCGAAAGCCAAAATGCCTTCCCCGGAACCGGAGGGCGGGGAAGACGACGGACGCGAGGACAAAATGTCTGGCTTTTCGGATGGGAGCCAGCCGGAAGAGACGAAAGCCAAAATGTCGCCTCTGGAAAACGTTGAAAACAAGCCGGTTTCCTCCAATCTTCCCAAAATGTCGCCCCTGGAGCGGCAAGGTGGAGAAGGCGATGGAAGCGAGGACAAAATGTCCAAAAATCTGGACAAAATGTCGCCCAATAATACATTGAAATACAATTACCCCTCTCTCCCTACGGGAGAGCTCCCCGCAAGCGGGAAGCGCCCCGGCATGGAGGACGGAAACAACACGACGACGGGAGGGGATTCCGACGCGGCGACCGTGATGGACCATCTCGCTTCCGTCCGTTCGAAGCTGTCGTTGACCACCACGGAACCGACCAAACGTGATTTGTCCAAGATCGGAAACCTCGTCAGCCGGGTCGTCAAAGCCCATGACGGCGACCGTGCGGCCTCGTTGGCGCTTATCCTCGCGGTCATCGACTGGCTGCCCGCGAACACGTTCTGGCTTCGCCGTGTCGATTCCGCGCGCCGTCTCGCCGACAACTGGGACCAGATCGCCAACGACTGGACCGTCGCCCAGATCGAACGCCAACGCGAACGGGACGCCGAAGCCCATGAGCGTGACCGTAGGTCCGTGGCCCAGCCGACCCCGGTGCCGGAACGTCATTCGGAACGTCACGTGCATTCGCTTGTCTGCGAGCATGTCCTGAACGACATGCGGCCACACGAGGACGAATACGACCACGAGGGAAGCCTGCGCTACGGCAAGCCATCCGAATGGCAGATGGCGTGCATGCGGCACGCCGACGAGCTCAACCGGCGCGACGGCATCAGCACCGCCGCATGATCCGAAAGAAGGGATACGAAATGAAAGACTATGCCGCATGGCTCAAGGCCTGGGAAACCTACAACCTGCACTTCTACTCCGTACCGGCCTGGCTCATTCTCGCCCTGGTGTTCAGCCTGATAGCAGGCATCGCGTTCGCGGTCGCCCGCGGCTTGGCAAAAAAAGAGCAGCCCGACAGGCCCGGCCTGCTTGTCAACGCCATGCTGGTCGTCTCGCTGGCGTTCGGCATGGTGGGCGGTCTTGCCTTCCTGCAGTCCATCCGCATCACCGCCGAGATGTTCAAGGAACCTTTCACGGCCGTGTCGGAACCTTTGAAATTCGGCTCCCGATTGGAGAAGGACACCGGAGTGAACGGGCTGTCCTGCGGCACGAGCCTTGACCTCACGGTCATGCCCGCCGACGGGACCTATGACTGCCGTTATCTCGACGGGCACGGCACGCTGCATCGCGACGCGACGCTTGTCGTGGATGGCACCAAAGCCGGCCTGTACAACGGGCAAGGCAAAACGATGTCCGCTGACTGAACCTCCCGCCGGGAAAGACAACCATAACCAGCCAAGCGAAAGGAAAACACGATGAACGGTTCCGGACAGCGGACCATCCCGAACGTAGTGTTTCCCTTCCGGTCGATGATTTCGAAAAGCTTTTCAGTTGCCGACAATGGTTCGGAATATCAGGTGCGAGGAAACCTCGCACCTGATATTCTCCATTGCGGGTTCGCCGCCTGAGTCCCCATCCGCCAATCCTCCAGGCGCCGGGACGATTGGTTTTGAAACAGAATATCAGGTGGGACATTATGTCCCACCTGATATTTTTATTGGAGTGCCGGCTTCTCTTTTACTTCGGGCATGTTATCCACGGCCATGCCTCGTCCTGTCGGATATTTCCCGTCGTGAACCGTTGGAAACGGCGGCGTCATTGTACACTGTAGCCATCGGACACAAGGAGGCTGATGCATGTCGAACACGGGATTCAAGGTTCGTTTCGATGAGAACGGCGACATCGTGGATATTCTTGGGGGGGTGTCTTAAAAGCACTCCCGAGGAAAAAGTCAGGCAGCGTTTCCGGTGCGCGCGGACATCGTCGTCTACGCGTCCAAGGCCGCCTGCCTGAACCGTGACCAGGGCAAGATCAACTTCGTGGTCGAATGCAAACGGAACAAGGTGGAGGACGGATACGCCCAGCTGGTCTCGTACATCTTCAACACCAGCGCCAATGGTGGCGTCTGGACGAATGGTGACGGCACGGTCTTCTACCGGAGAGAGAACAAGGACGGCATTCAAGTCCTCGAGGAGACCCCCGGTCTGCCGAGGTGCGGTCAAGGATGGGAGGATGGGAGGACTCCGCGCATAGGAGAGTTGGAACGACCCCGTAATGTGCGCAGACTGTTGGCGATGTGCCATAACCGTCTTTACGGCAGGGGCATGGAGAACGCGGATTCCGACCTTACCATGGACATGGTGCGTATCCTTCTCGCCAAGATCTATGACGAGACGGTGACTTCCGACACCGCCTACCCCCATTTCTGGATCACTCCGGAACAGTACAAGTCCGAAGACGGGCGGGCCGCCGTGGCGAAAACCATCCGTAGCCTGTTCCATGAGTACGCGGAACAGTATCCCACGGTCTTCGACAAGGACGAGGACATCGCCGTCGGCGACTCCACCCTCGTCGAAGCGGCTTCCGTGCTCCAGGACTATTCGTTCGTCAGCAGGGAGGACGATGCGGACGACTGGGATCTGATGGGCGCGGCATACGAGCAGTTCACCCATGTCACACTCAAACGCCAGCAGGGACAGTTCTTCACGAACCGGCTCGTGGTCAAAGCGATGGTCGATATGCTCGACCCCGACATAGCCGACAAAGTGCTGGACCCCGCCGGCGGCAGCGGCGGTTTCGCCACCGCCGCGTTCAGATACAAGCGGCGCAAAGCCATCGACGGCACCAAACCGGGCAGCCCACAACGGGAAAGACGGCTCGGCTTATGCAAGAATTCGGTGTTCCTGGTCGAGATCTCGAAAAGACTCGTGAAGATCGCCAAAACGGCGATGCTTCTGACCGGGGACGGCAACACCGGCATGACCCAGGGAAACTCACTCGACAAGTATTCCAATCTGGACGGGTGGATAACCAGCCACTGTCCAAAAGGCACGCCGGACATCATCATCACCAATCCTCCGTTCTCCGGGCAAAAAACCGAATCCATGATGATGGATCCGGACATCCTCAAATTATTCGGTTTCGGACACAGACCCGATCCGGAAGGCACGTTCCCCACGATCACGGACGATGATGATCGGGATGCCGGCCACGGCACCCTATTGATCCGTCAGGCGCCGGAGCTCCTGTTCCTCGAACGCTGCATCGATTGGCTCAAGCCGGGCGGCCGCATCGGCATCGTCCTTCCGAAAGGAATCCTGGACAACCGCACCTACATCAACTACCGCAGGTGGATGCTGTCGCGATGCAAGGTGGATGCGGTGGTCACGCTGCACAAGAACACTTTCGAACCCGACACAGGCGTTCGAACATGCGTCCTTTTCCTCTCCAAACCTTTGGAAGACGATCCGGTACCCGGCGACTACACCATCTTCATGGCCCAATCCAGAAGGGTCGGCAAGGATTCGAAGGGCGAACCAGTGTTCGCACTTGACGAAAAAGGCTCCGCCACCAGCGAGCTGGATGAGGACCTGACCCAGATCGCGGAAGCATACAAGACATTCAGAGACATCGGAACGTTCACCGAATCCGAAACCTGTTTCACCGCGGAACGCGGCGAATTGGACGACAATCTCAACCTCAACCCGCAGCATTATTCACCCGAATTGAACGCGACGTTGGAAAAAGTCAGCAAATTCGACGACAAACCCGATTGGTCGGTCACCACCATCGGCCAACTCGACAAGAACATCCGCATCTACATGGGGGCACGATGGAGCTCACGAAGCCTCGTCGTCGAAGACCCAAGCGACACGACGAATCTGACACCGTATCTCACCGCCAACGGAGCGTTGGAGCAGCGACGAATGACCGTCAAATGGTTTGACATGTCGCGCGCCACCGACAAACAGAAGGAATGCGTCAGAATGCTGCGCGTGCAGAAGGGGGACATCCTCATTTCCCGTTCCGGCACGATCGGCAAAGTCACCTACGCCACGCGGATACTCGCGGACAAGTACGTCATCAGCGACGACCTGGTACGCGTCCGCGTTCCCGACGAGAATATGAGGGCGTATCTCCTGGCGTTCCTGATGTCGTCCACGGCGATGAATCTCATGAAACTCGACGAGTTCGGCTCGGTGCAGCAGCATCTCCAACCAAGGCACATCTGGGGTCTGCCCGTGCCCGTACCGGATTCATGGGAACAGGTCTCTCCTATCATCGATGCCGGGAAGGGAATGATCTCCGCAATGGAGCAAACATCATTGGCCGATGAGTCCCTGCGGACGAACGGCTTCGATTCCCTGATCGAATAAGCGAGGCACCATTTCCTGGCACGGAGGCAGAATATCAGTTGCGGAATTATTCCGCAACTGATATTCCCCGCCGCGAGCTTGCCGCGTCGGCCGTCATAGTCTTGCGTGGTCTCATTCGTTCCATGGCCAGGCGTTGCCCCATATCGCGACCGGTTTGCCGAACCTGATCCTCCATGGTTCCAGATCGAGGCTGAACGAGTCGAACGCCCAATGGAATCTTTGCGGCCAATCATCGGTGAACACCGGCAAGGGCAGTACCTCTAGCGGGGACTTGTCTTCAGGATCGCTGAACACGCCTCCCCGGCCCTGATAGTTGTCGTAGACGAAATTGTCTCCTTGGAGACTGCCGCATTTCGGGCAGGTTATGCCCAGATATGCGTACCCCGCCGACTTGGAATACGTCGGGCGTACACGCCAGCAGTCGGAAAGCGTGCGCAGGAATGGTTGCGAGAGTATACCGGCGTTGTGGGCGTCGCTCCAGGATACGACGCGGCAATGGTATCCGTCCCGTCCCTCGAGTTCCAGGAACAGTCCGCTTTGGATGACCAAGTATCCGCACTTCCAGCAGGGCACGCTGCGCAGGCCTTGGACCAATCCCACTTTGTGGAGTCTCCAGAGTTCCAGCTTGTAGAGGTCCGGGTCGTCTCCCGCCGGCCAGAACGGTTCCGGCTCGTCCACGTACAACGGGCGTGTTCCAGATAACGGGCGCATCTCGATGCTCATAGTTCACTCACCTTTCCGTCTGGCCTGTAATGGACGATACTATCTTCTTGACCGGTCCTCGTCGAGTCGGTTTTGCTTCTCCATGGCTCCCGTCCACTCCCCCTCGCTGATTATCGGCGTCGGCTCCTCCTGTATCCGCGTGGAATGGATTGCAATAAGCATGCCGATGATGGGAGGGGCCTATGGCGGAGAGGACCGGGAACGGCGGGCATGGTCTGGTGAAAGGCGCCACCGTGTTCGGTCTGGCCGTGCCGATGATCGTCATCGTGCCGCTCGTCATGCTCATGAGCCTCAGCACCATCCTCGTCGCCATGGTCCAGGCCCAGTACGGCACGACGTGCGGCGTGGCGAACGCGTCCGGTTCGACGTCGTGGGTCTCGTGGGCGAAGAACATCGCGGATGATGACTCCCATGGTTACAGTCAGACGCATCGTAACGGCAATCCGGATTACGATTGTTCGTCGTTCGTCTATCACGCGTTGAAGCACGCGGGATTGGATGTCGGCTCGTCCGCGTTCAACACGTCCAGTGAGGGCGCGGCCTTGGAGAAGGCCGGGTTTGAACGGCATGATTGGGCCAAGGTGTCCGACCTGCAGACCGGCGACATCGTGTGGAGTTCCAGCCACACGGAGATCTACATCGGCGACGGCAGGTTCGTTGGCGCGCATCATGACGAGAATGGTGGTGTCACCGGGCCGAAGGCCGGCGACCAGACCGGCGACGAGATCAGCGTCACCTCGTACGCGTCCGGATATACGGCCTACTACCGGTACAAGGGCTCCATGAACGTGAACGATCCCCATGGCGGCCAATCATCCGCGCAGGCCGTGTCCGGCAGCACCGGTTCCACGAACGTGGTCGGCATGAGCGAGAAGGACGCCGAGGCTTGGTTCAACGGGCAGCAGGGGCCGAACAATTACTGCGCGACGTACGCGTACGGCCAGTGCACGTGGTGGACGTGCATGCGGGCGAAGAAGCTCGGCTGGAAGAATGTCGGCCAGTATTGGGGCAATGGTCAGGATTGGGCGCGTTCCGGCGCGGCCGCTGGATACAAGACCACTACGGACGCGCCGGTCGCGGGTTCGATCATCAGCTGGCCCGCCGGCGTGCAGGATTCGGATCCCACGTACGGCCATGTCGGCATCGTCGAAAGCGTGGACACCGCGAAGGGCACCATCACCACCAGTGAGAAGGGCGCCGGCTACAAAGTGTATTCACGGACCATGCCGATCAGGAATGGTGGCACGTACGTGCTGCCGAACGACAAGCTCACGGGCATGGGCGCGTCCGGCTCGTCTGGCACGGAACAGTGCGTGACGGGCGACGACTCCACATCCGACGTGTCCGGGGACAAGGCATCGGCCGCGGACGCGAAGAAGATAGCCCGACGCAAACTCAAGGACTTCGGTTGGGATGATAGCCAATTCGACTGTCTGGACAAGCTCTGGACACGCGAATCCGGTTGGCAGTGGAACGCGACGAATCCGTCCTCCGGCGCGTACGGCATCCCCCAATCACTGCCCGGCAGCAAGATGGCGTCCGCGGGACAGGATTGGAAGACGAACGCGGCCACGCAGGTCAAATGGGGATTGGGTTACATCCAACAACGCTACCAGTCGCCTTGCGGCGCTTGGGCCCATTCCGAAGCGACCGGCTGGTACTGATGGACCTCGAATGGAAGGAAACGGAAATGGAAGCATTGAACCTCGCGGACAACGCGTTGAAGGGTTTGAAACCCGACCCGGCCTGGGATGTGTCCGGCGTCCGAGACATGGCCGGCGGCGTGATCGCCGTCGCGCTCGTATTGTGCGTGGGCGTGATCATCATCGGCTGCGTCAGCCTCATCCCGGGACTGGTGTCCAACAACCAGATGGAACGCGCGTTCAGTTGGAAACGCCTGCTCGCCGCCATGCTCGTCCCGTTCGTGATCGGAGCCGCCGTGAGCGGATGGGGTTGGAGCTGCAACGTGTTCGGCTCCAACGGGTTGGGCGTGAACCGTTCCTACACGCAGGCGTCCGGCAGTGGGAAAACCAACCTGAAGGACGGTCGAGGCAAGGGCGACGACAGTCTGACCGGACTGGTCAAACAGTTGGGCGACGACATCGTGTCCGGTATCTCCGACACGGTCAAGACCACCGTGAAAGGCGCCGTCGACGACGCTTTGAAGGGTTGGAACTGGGTCTCCGGCGGTGACGGCAAGGGCAACATCTTCCAGAAGGCCGGCCAGGGCATCAAGGACGGCGCGACCGGCCTATGGAAATGGTTGACCGGAAGCAAATAATCCCCCTGCCGATTATCGGCGTGGCCGGGCCGTCCGGCCGCGTGGAATCTTCTGAAAGGAGTGTGCATCATGTTACACAATCTCGCGGCGCCCGCCGCGGCAACAATCGTGTCCGTCGCCACCGGCCTGAACAACGGTGACATCTCGAACCTGAAGGTGAGTCCGAACTTCACGTTCTTCCCGTTCATGCAGTTGGTGTCCGACATGGTCGGCGGCCTGTGGGCGTTGAGCCTGTACATCGCCGTCGGAGCGTGGATCTGCGCGGCGATCGCCTGGATCGCCGGCCGTGTGATCCATTCCGGTCCGATGCAGCAGTATTCCGGCACGGTGTTCATCTGGTGTGCCCTGGCGACGATGATCCTGGGCAGCGCCATGGCGATCGTGAAGTTCTTCGCGACGCAGGCGCTGTTCTGACGGCTCCCGCCTGACACACCCCTATTCACGCCGTGGCCGGGCCAGTCCCGTCCACGGCATTTCCTTTTTTGAAGGAGGCCAGATGTCACTCATCATCCAGACCGTCTTCGCGAACCTTATCGACTGGCTGTTCAAACCGTTGGACAACCTGTGCTCCCAACTGTTGACGGGCGCCTTCAGCGGCCTGGTGGGCAGCATGTCCAATGACGAATGGAACGTCGCCATCACCGCGGCGAACCGTATCGGCTGGATCATGGGATTCGTGAACATGGCGTTATGCGTCATCGGCGCCTTGCAGGCCGCGGCCAAAGGCAGCGTCGCCGACGTGATCAAAAGCTTCGCGATGGCCGTGCTCGCATGGCCGTTGACCGCGGTGTGCATCAGCGTGATGATCACCATGGACGGCATCGTCGGACAGATCACGCACAGGATCCTCACCGTCCCGTTGAACGGTGCCGGCACATCCGACCCGTTCGGCGACAGCATCGTGTCGAACCTCATCGGCACGATCGTCAAGACCACCGGCGGATACGATCTGATCATCCGCTGCGTCGTGGACTTCGTGCTTTTCCTCGCGGTCCTCGCCCTGGCGGGCATGCTCGCCGCACGCGACATCAGCCTGATCCTGCTGGCCTGCGTGGCGCCGCTGCCGGTCATGATGACCGGTTGGAAGGTCACGCGTCCCGCCGCGGCGAAATGGGCGCAGGCCGTGGTCGGCGTGCTCCTGTCCGCACCGTTGAGCGCCCTGGTCATCATGGTGGGTTCCGGCATCTGCTTCGTGTCGAAGAACAATCCGAACTACGCGGAATCGTTCTTCCCCGCGCTGATGGGCATCGCCACGATCATCCTGGCGTGCTTCAGTCCGAAGCTCATCATGCCTGCCGTGAGCTTCATCGGCGAGAACGTTACCGCCGACATGCAGGAGCGTGGCGGCAAGATCGGTCCAAGCGCCATCAAGGCCGCGGCCCAGGTCACGGCCGGTGTCGTGCAGGCCGCGACCACGGGCAACACGAGCGGTCTCGGCAAGGCGTTGAACTCGGGAGCCGCGTCCGTGCTTTCCGCATCCCAAGGCAATCCGGGCGAATTGGGCCGTTCCCTTCCGGGCCTCGCCTCCGGCATCAAGGACCTGCTGCCCAAGGACGGGCAGGCCGGCGGCGCGGACGGCGACTACACGTCGAACGGCGGTGTTGGCGATGACGCGCGGAAAACCCAGTCCACGCCGAACGTCCAGCCGGACGGCGCGGACCATTCCGGTTCGAACCAGGTCATGGACGCCGCTTCCCGTCCAAACGACGCGCCTCCGCTCCCACCATCGGCGACGGATGGAATGGACCGTTCCGGTTCGAGCCAGGTCATGGACGCCGCGGCGAAAACGGATGGGAACGAGACCGGTTCCGGCCTATCCTCCGTCCCTCCCGCACCGCAACCCACGCCGGACGTTTCCGTTCCCAACACGCCAAGCGCGCCGGGAGCACCCGGCGTTCCAGGCGCTCCTGGACCGGCCGGTGGCCAGGGCGGTAGCGCGTACGCCGAAGGAGGCCAGGGAGGCCAGGGTGCGGACGGTGGCCAGGGCGGCCAGGGCTCGGACGGCGGACAAGGAGGCCAAGGCGGTACCGGTGGCACCGGTGGCCAGGGAGGCTCCGGTGGCCGTGGCGGAAACGGCGGCATGGGCGGCTCGTCCGGCGGTTCGAACCCGTACCAGGGCGTCAACGGCTCCCCGTCCGGTCCGACCGTCGGCTGACGCCATCCGTTATCGACACGCGGCCGTGTGGCCGTAATACCGGAGGGAACCCGCCATCCTGGGCCCGACCCCAGGCGGGTTCCCTCCATTGTTTTTCCGACAACCGATAATCCGATGGAGGTTTCCATGTCCGATAACGAATCCAATGCCGGCCGGAGCAGGGTCCCCGCCGCGTCGTTCAGCCGACTGTCCGCCACACGCGTGGTCCTCGGCCTCGACAAGGCCCAGCTGATCGTCTGCGTCATCGGCCTCGCCATCCTCGTGGCCGGAGCGGCCATGGGCTTGAACGTGCCGATCATGATATTGGGCGCGCTCGTCCTCGCATACGGCATCCCACGAATCCAGGGATTGAGCCTCGTGTCATGGACATGGATCTGGACGCATTGGCGTGGCCGGCTGAAGGACGGCACGAACCGTTGGGCGTACTCGCCGCTCGCATCCGGCCGCCCGTTGGGCGTACTGGGATTGTACGGGCACGTCGAGGACCGTGCCCAGACCATCGAAGGCGACGGCGTGGAGGTCGTGGGCACCCCGTTCCAGGGAGCCTGCTACCTGTGGGATCCGGACAAACGGCAGGCCACTGCCGTATTGACCGCGAACGTGGAGGAATGGGTTCTTTCCTCCGACCGGCAGAAAGCCGGCCGTGCGATGGCGTTGAACACGATGCTCAAGGAACTGTCCGAAACGGACGGTTTCATCGAATTGAAGGAGACGAGCTTCGTGCTTCCCGGCCACACTCCCCCGGAACCCGAATACCTGAAATCGGACAAGACCCCGCAGTGGGCGCGCGAGGATCTGGCGAACCTGTGGCACCTGCCCGACATCCTCACCCCATTGCAGAACTCGAACTACATCAGCGTGTCCGTGAACGCGGACCGTCTGCCGCACGTCGTCAGGAAGGACCGGACGGAACGGGCCGCGGTCGGCATCGCCATGGGCGACCTGATCCGCATGACCGTCGCACCGGCGTTGCTTGACTGCGGGGCCCGCAGGAATACCATCCACTGGTGCTCCCCCGACGACCTGCGGTATCTGATCCGCACCATCGCGGACCCGGAACACGCGAACGACCGTCCACCGGTCAACAGGGACGATCCGACCGTCACCTGGGTGGAGGAAGCCAAGGAACACGACTACATCACCTTGGACTCGGCCGTGGCACGCTCGTTCTGGATCTACCAGTGGCCCGACTTCGACGTGCAGGCCGGATGGATACGCGACCTGGTCACCGACCGGCGCATGATGGCGTTCTGCCATATCTGGCGTCCATTGACGATGGAACAGTCCGAAGCGGAACTCCGCAACCGCAAGAGCAGCATGCGCCAACGCGCCAAACTCCAGGACCAGCGTGAGAAAAGCCGTGACGAACGCCGTGAGGAGAAGGAGCAGCGGCTACGCGAATTGGAGCAGGAGGCCAACTGGCCGGACACCGACCATCAGGGATTCATCACCCTGTTCGCGTCCAGTCTGCCCGAACTCGACGTGTTCGACCGCGACATGCAGAACAAGGCCAAGAACTGGCATATGAAACTCAACCCGATGAAGGGCCAGCAGCGTGCCGCGTTGACGACCATCCTTCCCCTCGGCATCTGATCGGGACGGTCGACATGGACGATCGATGGATGCGGGCGCTTCTGCGTCCGCTAGACCTGCTGGCCTTCCTGTCCATGACGCCCGTCCCGTCGGATGCGCGCACCCCGCATCCAGGGCGCGTCCCGCCGGCGCGGCGGCCCATTCCCGGAAGGGCGCCGGACGGGGACTGGACCGTCCGCTGGCCGCGTCCGCCGCCGGCCCGCGCCCGGCGATAACGTCCCGCCGGCCCGTGAACTAGCTGAAGGACCGCGGCCGGGGGCTGCGGGGAACGGAGAAAAGAAAAATGAACACATCGGTGAATGAGCTGCTGTCGAATCCGGCATTCCGACCGCTGGTACTACTGGATGTGCTTGCGGTGTTCTTGATGATCATATGTCTGGTCTTCCGACGCATGAGGAAGGGCTATTACGTCGAGCAGGCGAATGACGCCCGCAAGGCGACGATGCTGAACATTGCAGTCCGCAACGTCACCGGAATGGGGGTTTATTCGGCACCCGGCTATTGGGACAACGGGGATCTGAACCTATGCAGGTTCGAGCACGCCAACGGCGACATCGTTCCCGGCGCGGTGGAGGCCGACGGGGAGGGCGGACTGCGCGTCTATGAGATAACAGGCGGCTCACACCGGTCCGACTTCAGCTACCGGCTCCTGGGCGAGGCGGAATACAAGGAGATCTGGAAGAAGCCGAGCAGGAGGAGGTTCTGACATGGGAAGGCAGAGGGAACTGCTGAGGCTCTCGATCCTGCTGATGGGACGGATATGTGCGGAGGACGAATGAAATGAAGGATATGACCGTGGAGACGTTGAACTTCATCATTCTCTGCATGGGACTGCTGTTCGTGATGGCGGGAATCCTCCTGATCGTGGGAAAGCTGGCCGGGAAACGTCCGGCGTCCATTGCGTTCGGCGTGCTCATGATCGCATGGGGGCTTCTCTGCGGCATCCCCGAATTACGGTCGTGGATGCTCGCACGCGCCACCGACCTGGAACACACACTGGAGGCCATGTGGGCGGGGCTCGATGGCGACGGCCGGATGCTTGTCTACATCTTCGCACTGTGGCTCATGGGCGCAATCGTCATAATGGTGGGAGGCCGTCGATGACATCGATCGACGGATTGTTCGCAATATTGGAGGACCGGGGCCTGATGCCCGCGGTCGCATTGTTCTCGCTCTCGGCCGTTCTCGGGCTTCTCTACCTGAGCTCTGGGAACCTCAAGGCGCCGAACCCCCACCTCCGACAGGACGTGGATGCCAGGCATTCCATGCGCAGTGACATGGCCCGTCTTCCGATTCGAGGAATGACCTTGAATCGGGCTTGGACGGCTTATCTACCACGCTTCCCCGTCACCCGCGTTCCGCGATAACGGATGCCAGTCATGTGGATTCGTCGAAAAAGGACACAGTCGGGAAGGAAAGTAAAAAACATGAATCTTGAGGATTCGATCGTATCAACCATTTCGGATGCCAAACCCATGATGATCCTGGCGCTTTGCACTATTGTGCTTTTCGTCATTGTGGCGAGCCTCATAGAGGCATGGCTAGCCAAAGCGCGGAAAGCGAAGTCCGAGGTCGATACCCTGCCTTCCGGTCCAGAGGCATCCCAGCGGTCAGTAGAGAAGAGCGAGGCTGTGGAACAGGCCGTCGACAATGCAGGCGGATTCGACCTCGACGAAAGAAGGAAGGCCCGCGCGCCGAAATCGATCCCGGACCGGCGCCCATGGTTCTTCAAAACCGTGATGGGGCGCGGGCTTGTATGCCTGCTGACGAAGGTCATCCCGATCCTTCTCCCCGTCGTATGGTTCTCGCTGGTCGTCATGGGCATTATTGAATCCAGCCAATGGATGCTTCTGGTCATGTTCATCGTCGTCGTCCTGCACGATTCACTGCCCGCCCTGCTGCGAAGGCTCGGTTGGATGATGGATAAGCCCAAGACCGCGTCGGCCTCGTTGACGTCCATGGTGGAGAGCCATTACGGCGTATCGAATCTGGAGGTCGACTGGTTCGGCGCCGCGGCCGGAGGGGTCCCGCCGTTCGACGGACTGTACTCCTGCCGCTACGACACCGGACGGCGTAGGAACAACGGCGTACTCCGCGTGCGGAATCATCGTGTCTGGCTGTATGGGCCGGACGGATGCGAGGAGGAACGCCATGGACACTGAGCATTCCTATTACGCCCGCGTTCTGGATGAGGTCGAGCGTCTGCAGCCGGTCGGGGCTGGTGGCGGGATACTGGTATTGAATCTCATGTATCCCTGTTTCGAGCCTGGGGCGCGGGTCGGCATGGATCTGTCGGTGCGTTCCGGCGAAGACGCGTTTCCCGTGGGGACGTGGAAGGTCGGTCGACCGTACACGAACCGGTATATCCACTGTCCGGTGCGCACGGCCGGCCGCAAGGTCTCCCGTTGCGGTCTTCCTTTGGTGGCCCCTCTCGACCGGCTCAATGGAATCACTGGATTGACATGGACCGTGACGGTGGACCTCCCATATGCTGATGATCCGATCCGGATCATCCACAGGAGTCTCATATTCGACACGCAACTTAAAGTCATGCTCACACCGGAACGGCCTCACGGCAGTCTGATGGCGGAATGGCCGGCCATGGGACAACCGGACCTCACATTGAAAGTGAACGGAATCAAACGGGCCTTGTCTCCGCTGGTCGAGATTGATGGATGCGCGGGAATGCCAGGCGTGTTCATCTGATGACCTGAAAAGTGAAACGGGAATGGAAAGTGAACGGTTCCGTCACATGGCTTGTAGACGGTGTTCTTCGTGGTGCGCGTGGGCGGCCTGAATGGGTCCAGCCAGGGCGGCGAGGATCGTGGTGGCGTCGGAGTCCTCGACCGTGAGCGAGGCCATCAGATTGGAGGCCTGATCGCCCGTGAGCTGCGCGGCCGGAGCTGTCGCGGGAGCGGGCTCGTTCTCGTCCGCCAGTCGTTCATAGATATCGGTCATTTCCGTTGTCTCCATTTCATCCAGCAGGTATGTCGGCCAGATGCTCGATGTGGAACACGAGCATGTCACGTCCCTGCGGCCGGGCGAGCACTTCTATCAGCTTGTCGTTCCATGCGCCGGCATGGCATTAATCATTGCAGGTCCTAATGGATGGGCTTGTTTCGGGACCCGTATCCTTATCGCGGCGGCTCTTCAGTGACGCATGTGAGAAAGCATAGTGAATGATAGTAAGGAGCTGAAGCGTGGCGGAGGATATCGACAAGGTGGAGCGTGCGCGTCTGGCGCGCAAGGCGATCATCGACCATATGGATTGCGACGACTGCACGGAGGATTACGTGTTCCTTCTGCGGCAGGGTGGCCGTGAGTTCGGCATGGGACTGACCACGGTGCTTTCCATGCTCGCGTTCGCCGAACATGAGGGCGCGGTGCCACCCCTCTCGACGGAATGGTGGATAAAAGTCAGCAGGAGGTACCAGTGAGTTTGGTCCTGACCGATGATAGGCGAATCGTCCTACGATTGGAACCGATATCGGTTCCGGTTAGTGGAGGTTCGCCATGGATGTTTTCAGAACAGGTCGAAGAGGACGCGTTGTGCCGTTGACGGAAGAAAATTATCGGCGGGAAACGAACCGGAAAGCACCGTTCGTGCAGATGCGGGGCGGACATCCCTCGTATTTCGCGGTATGTCCGGCGTGCGGCAATCCGATCCTGATCTGCAACCTGTTCAAAAGGACTGACGGAAGCCGGTCGGCCAATCCGTACGGCCGGCATTACTCGGCGTCGGTTCCTGGAGTCGCGGACTATGACGAGACCGCGTACATGTTCTGTCCGCTGTCCAGGAACCATTCGGATCCCGGTAACACGCGCCGGACTCCGACGGATAAGGCCGGACGGGAACTGTACGCTCTGATGCGCGACCAATTCGACCGGTATGTTTACATCTGGGAGAAGACCACGGGCCTGCATGTGGGACGTGGATACGCTCGGGAACTGCTGTCCATGTGGCGTGCCGATGAGGGATGGCGGTATTATCGCGCCTCCTATTTCAACCAGTCGTTCATGCTTTTCTACGCCGCGCCCGCCCAGAACCTGGTGGGACGGTACTTGCTGGTAGATGGCCCATTGCACTGTTATCTGAAAAAGCTACAGATCAAAAGCATTCGTTTCACTCCGACCAGGATGGATGGTTATGTCCGTGTCGATAGAGCGGAGGGCCATGGTTTCGTCGATTTGTCTTTCCTTATCCACGATCAGAGTCCTGTCATGCGCGGCGAGCATTGCGTGGAAACCTATCGGCTGTCCGTATGCTTGGGTGACGTCCGGTTCGAACCTGATCTGAAACTGGTCTTGGATACCGGTTTCCTGGACAGTCTCATGGCGAAGGATGATTCACATAGGAACCGAACGTTGTTGGACATGGCCGCCGACGTGTTGGATTAGAAACCCGTATCGGCTGTTATCGGTCGGCCGTCATGTGGGATGGTTGACGGAAACGTCCGGGCTTCTCCCTCCTCCCCTTGAGGGAGCGTCCGGCGTTCCCGTCCGGCCTACGCTTCAAGGCTGGTGAGCGATCCCGTCCGGATGGGTTCTACCCCTTCCCATCCGACATTCGACGGGAGCCGTCCGCCGGACCGTTTTCTGTCCCGTTTCTTTTTGTCTATCTTCTCGACGGGAGGTCCGGCGGGCGGCCTTCTCATTTTTCTTCAGGAGGTTTCCCATGATTGACGACGACGGTTACGACGGCATACGGTCGCATGGCGTGGACCCGGATTGGAATCCGTTCTCCACGCCACGCGACGACGACCCGGACGATATCGGCTGGGATGACGGCAGTGAGACGCCTCACGCCAACCCGTCGCGCATGTCAAGGAAGGGCGTGGCCGTCCTCACCGCATGCACGCTCGTCATCGCGGTCGCGGGCATCGGCATGGTCATCACGGAATCACGGTTGAGCGTGCGCCACGACCAGCTCGTCTCGGAATGTTCGGACGCGGTGGCGTCCATGAACCGGAATCGTGAACGGTTGGAAGGACTCGTGGCCGTGGACCTCAACATCGACGGGTCCGTTCTGGACGGGAAAAGGGCCGGACGATACGAATCGTTACGGACCATACGACGCGCGCCATCCATCCAATGCGACGCGACTCTGAGGAACAGGCAACTCGAATCGAACACGGCGAAGGCGAGGAAACAGGCGTCCGCATACGTGGAACAGTCCAAACGGGTGGCCGCGTTCCGGAAGGAGTACGACAAGACCCGATCCGAGAAGTCACGGCGTGACGACATGACGCGACTATCCAGCGACCTGCGTGCCGCGAGGGACCTGCTCGACCGGACGGCCGGCATGGAACTGTCCGTCCCGTACCTGCGGTCCAGGCTCGCGGACACGGTCGAACAGGCGGAACCGTTCGACGGGGCCGACGATGCGGACCATCGACGCGTGTCGGCCTTGGCGGACACGTTGGAGGACCTGATGAATCAGGTACGAGAAAACGCCGGACTATGAGACAAGGGACGTGGCTGGCCAATGCGGGCGGATATGCCGGTCATGGGGCGGCTCCATTAGAATGGGCATCATGATCGACATCCAAGATTTTGAATCATGCGAGACTTCCGGACAGTTCTACGGCGGGAACGCCGGACGGAAGATCGGACTCGTCTGGAGGGCCGGCGACTGGTTGGTGAAATTCCCCGGAACGACCAGGAACCTTCAGGGCAGCGTTCCTTCGTATACGACCGCGCCGGTGTCCGAATGGCTGGGATCCCACGTGTATGCCGCTCTTGGCATACCGGTTCATGAAACGGTGCTGGGAATCCGTGATGGGCGTATCGTCTGCGCCTGCAGGGACTTCACCTTCCCGGATTCCAGACTTGTCAATTTCCATGATCTGAAGAACTCGCTTTCCGATGACGAGCCAGGATTCACTGAGGACGCGTCCACCGGTTCCGGAGTGGTGCTCGCCGACGTACGGTCGGCGATTCACCGCATCCCGGTTCTTCGCTCGATCGATGGAGTGTCCGACCGGTTCTGGGACATGTTCGTGGTGGACGCGTTCATCCGCAACATAGACCGGAACAACACGAATTGGGGCGTGCTCAGGAATCCACGCGGGGAGTTCTCCCTCGCGCCGGTCTACGACAATGGCAACTCGTTCAACAACAAAAGAACCGACTCGGGAATCGAACGCCGTCTCGCCAACCCGGATCTCATTCGCCAAGACGCGTTGGACGTCCGCTCCTGCTACGTGACGGATAGGGGAAAACCCATCGCCCCATTGAAATACCTCGCATCAGGACAGGACGAGGAATGCACCAAGGCGTTGGATCGCTTCATGGAAAGATACGATCCACGTTCCTTCCATGATCTGCTTGGCTCCATACCGTCCATGTCGCATGGTCTCACCGTCGTGCCTGATGGTTTCCACGAATACCATCGCAGGGTCTGCGACTATCGGTACGAGCACGCGTTCATGGAGGCATGGCGCGACCTGCATCCAACTGTGGGTGTCCCGTCCAGTCCGGAAGCATCCGTCCCCGAGCCTCTTCCTGATCCCGATCCCTCCGTCTTACCCTCATCTTCTGTTCCGACGTGTTTCGACGGTCCGGGAATGTGACGCGTCCGTCTCGATATCAATGGTCAAGGAACGTGGAACGGACAACCGGACCATCGAAAGCGTATCCTGAAAAGTCGCCTGAAGGTTCCGGACTGGGAGAGGATGACGGGCAATGAGCTGGGCGGACCTGTTGAAAAGCATCGTATGCGTTCTGAACCTCATCGCATGCGTGCGGTTGACCGGACCATATCTGATTCCGAAACGGTCCGACCGTGAATGGTCGGAAGCGCGACGTCGTACCGACCTGTACTGTCGTCTGGCCGGCTGGATAGGCGTGTTCGCCTACTCGTACGGACTGGGTCACGGGCTCATGCATGCACGGGACGGATGGACCGGCATGGCATCCGGCGTGGAAGTGATCCTCCTGCTGGTCCAAATCCTGAATCTCGCCATCTGGACGTATCTGCTCGTTCGCTCGCATGGCAGGAGCCTGTAGCCTCTTCCCTGTGCGATATCAACAAGGGGTTATGTGGGTAATATGAATCACATACGTAGTCGAGAAGGAGTCGTCATGGACGAGAAAGACAGCATGACGCCGGACACCATCCCGCAGTCCACGCCCGTGGACGGGACCGTTTCGGCCGGAAGGAAGAACCGCAGGCCGGTCGTCATCGGCGTGGCCGCCGTCGCGGCCGTCGCGCTGGTCGCGGGTGGCGTGTGCGGATACAGGGCGTACGAGAACCATCGGGTGTCGGTGGCGCGCCAGGCGTGCCAGTCGGCCGTCACGGACCTGGGTAAGACGGTGAAGTCGTATAAGGCGCTGCTCGGCGCGGATGCTACGACGGCCGCGTTGAAGACGGATGCGACAGGCGTGAAGGACGTGAAGACCCTTGACGCGCTCAAACGGGCCGTTGGGGCGGAGACTCCCGCCATGGTCAAGTGCGACGCGTCCGACAAGACCGGTCTGGACGAGGCCACCGCCAAGGCGGACAAGACGGCCAAGGGCGTGAAGGCGGCTGCGAAGGCGTTGGAGTCGGCCGTGAAGGCGGTCGAGTCGTCGAAGCTGGACAAGACGGTGGCCGACGCGGACGGGCTGTACAGGGCGACGGAAGGCAAGGTCCAGGACGATAAGACCCGTGACGCGTTGAAGCAGGCCATCGCCAAGCGCGACGCCGACGCCATCGCCAAGGCCGTCAGGGCCGTGAACGATTCGAAGACGGCGAAGGACCAGGCCGACGCCGAGGCCACCGCGAAGGCGCAGGCCGAACAGGAGGCCGCAGCCCAGGCGGCCGCCGCACAGCAGGCCCAACAGCAGGCGCAGGCGCAACGCTCGTACTCGTACGGTTCGTATTCGTCCGGCGGCTGGTCCGGTTCCGCCGGTGGACAGTCCTATTCCGGCGGATCGTATTCAGGCGGATCGCAAGGCCAGGGTGGCGGCTCCCCGAGCGGGAACTCCCCCGCGCCAAGCATCCACTACGACTGGGAAGACAAAGTGACCATCAATCCGAATTGCGATGGACAGCATTTCTGCCCTTTGGGCTGATTCGCCTCATCCAGCCTTCCAAAGGCCCCGCCCTGTTGGGCGGGGCCTTTCCCTTTCCCGTACCTCCCATGCCGCGTAACCCCCCGAACCCATATCGAGCCCCATCGGCGCCCGTACGCGTGGAACCGGTTGGATGGGCCGGTCCCCGTGAGGGGAACCGCGCAGGGAACGTGCGTTCCCGCCGTCCCGTCCCGCCCGCACGGCGGGACGTTCTGCAAGCAGAATCTCTGAAAGGAGACGGAACATTGGGTTCCAACAAGAACAAGAAATGGGGCAAGGCCACGATAGCCGGCCTGGTCGCCGCGGCCACGCTGGCGTCCCCGGTCGTCGGCGCGTTCGCCGCCGACGGTGGCGGCGGCTCCGGTGACGGCACGGGCACGGGCGACGGCTCCGCCGGCGGCACCGGCAAGATCACATGGGTGTACAAGGACTCCTTCGGCTCCCCGACCCGCGAGAATGTGAAATCCGCCATGGGATCCGTCGGCGTGAAGTCGATGGACGGCAGCGAGTCCAACAGCGCCATCGACGAGGCCGTGAACGGCGCGAACGCCGAATGCGTGGCCCGTTCGAAGGCTTCGGGCAACCAGAATCCGACCTGCCGCCTCGTGTCCGTGGGCTTCGTGCACACGCCCGGCGCGAACGGCGACTGGTACACGGGCGCCAACGGCTCCTTCAGCGCGGACCAGTGGAAGGCGGCCTACAACGCCTCCGGCATCCCGAACGGCACCTATTCGTATCAGGGAGCCAATTACAAGACTTCCGATGCTTTCAGCGATGGAGCCACAACCATTAACAGTCTCGCGGCCCGTGAGATGAACAAAGCCCCACGCGCCGTCGTCGCCATCGTCCTCGACCAGGACGAACCGCCGGTCGACTACGATCTGACCGTCAGCACGCAGGCGGGTGGCCTGTTCACCCAGGCCGGTTCGACCGATGACGTTTCCGACGCGATCACCACCAACCGTGGCGGCAGCACGATCTCCGAGGACGTGACGGGCACCGTCACGCTGCATTGGACCGGTCTGGACGGCACGACCCGTACCGCGTCCAAGCAGTTCACCCAGAACAACAACACGACCAAAAGCGTCTCGTTCGGCTATAGGGACGTGGACAAGTCTTGGAAGGTCTGGCCGGCCGGCTCCTACTACTATGATGTGACCGTCGGCAAGCAGGGCCATATGAAGGCCGCGGCCAGCCATATGGGCGCTCAGGACGCGAAGGAATCCTGGAAGCCCGTTCCGACCCCGCCGTCGAAGAAGCTCACCAACATGGCGGGCCAGCAGGTCACCGCCGAGGCCCAGCAGATCGCTTCCGGCAGCCTGTATACGGCGCATATCACCGCCCAGTCGAACGCGTCCGAGCATTTCTGGCTGTACGACACGATCGACGTGACCGGCCAGAAGGTCCTGATCGGCGGCACAGACAAGGACGACTATTCGAAGATCACCGTGACCGACCAGGACGGCAACACCGTCAAGGCCGACATCACGGTGGACGATTCCCATGCGGGCAAACGCGTCGTCAAGGCGCACGTGCTGAACCCGGTCTCCGGACAATACACGTTGAACGTGCCCCAGTCCGCGACCCCGACCGGCACGGACTACACCATCCCGGACGACAGCCAGGCCTGCTGGACCGGCGACGAATACGGCAATGCGGACAAGAGCCACTGCCAGACCGGCAACAGCGAACAGGTCGGCAAGGTCACCCCGAAGCCCGACAAGGTGTGGGTGTTGGACTCCAACGGCGCCCTGACGGCCGAGGATCCGCAGCATACGAACGACAAGGGCAGCGACAACCGCACGTTCGTGACCGGCGACGCGATCGGCGCCGTGGTCAACGGCCGTATCCCCGCGCACCTGCTCAACCCGTTCACCTCCTACGCGATCACCGATGATTGGACCGCTTCGGCCCAGTGGATCGACTGGAACCACAAGGACCAGGTGCGCGTGTACGTGGACGGCAAGGACGTGACCGACCAGTTCGACATCACGGTCGACACCGCGAAGCACACGACCACCGCGACCGCGAAGCAGTCGTTCCTCACGAAGACCGCGTTCGGCACCAAGGACCGCAAGGTCAAACTGTACATCGGCGGATACGTGAAGCAGACGCCGAACGCGCAGGCCGCGGCCGACCAGAGGAAGCTGACCAACAAGGCCTCCGAGAAGTGGAACAACGAATCCCAGCCGACCAACGAGCCGCCGGTCTACGTGCGCAACCCGAAGCCCGACAAGGTATGGAGCGCCGACCAGGGCCAGGCCGCCACGGCCGAGGACACGGCGTGGAGCAACAAGGTCAACGCGGACACGCACACGTTCGTCCAGCAGGACGATTTCGGCGTGACCGTCAACGGCCTGCTGCCGAAGAACCTCGCCAGGAAGATGAGCTCCTACGAATTGGGCGATGATTTCTCCAAGAGCGCGAGGAACATCGACCTGGACTCCGCGACCGTGACCGTCACCATCGACGGCAAGGACGCGAACAGCCTGTTCGACGTGCACAAGCAGGATGGCAGGGTGTGGATCACCGCGAAACAACCGCTGCTCGACACGACCTACAACCAGGCGGCGGACCGCAAGGTGCGCATGACCATCAAGGGCGCGTTCACCAAGGGCGTGCTCAAGGCCGGCCAGAAGGTCCAGCTCACCAACGGCGATTGGGAGAAATGGAACCAGCAGACCGTGCCCGGCAACGAGCCGCCCGTCAGGGAGTGGAGCCCGAACCCGGACAAGAGCTGGATCAAGCTCGGCGATGACGGCACCTGGCAGGCCGTGGTCGATCCGGACGAGACGAACAAGACCGGAGCGGACACCCAGAAGTTCCTCGACGGCGACCAGGTCGCGTCCGTGGTCAACGGCGTCATCGCGTCCGATCTCGTCAAGGTCACCGACATCAAGCTGACCGACGATTACGCCAAGGCCGACTACATCTGGGATCTCACGTCCGACAAGTCGAAAATCCGCGTGTACGAGGCCGACGCCACGACCGACGCGGCATCCTCCGTCGCGGACATCGCGAACAAGGGCCGTGACGTGACCGACCAGTTCGACATCACCGTCCAGGGCACCAAGGTCACCGCGACCGCGAAGCCGGAGTACCGTGCCGCGCAGGCCGGATTGAAGAATCCGAAGCAGATCAGCCTGCTCCTGCCGGGCGTCGTGAACTTCGCCAACGGCAAGGGCGCGGCCCAGGTCCGCAAGGACTTCAGGAAGGCCGCGGGCGACGAGCTCACGTTCTGCGAGAACCCCGACGGCTCCAAGCTGACCAACTCGGGTTCCGAGAAGGTCAACAACGAGTCCCAGCCGACCAACGAACCGCACATCTGCGGCTATGTCCCACCGGTCAAGAAGAAGGTCATCGCCGAAGGCAGCCAGGGCGGCGCGAACAACGACGCCGACGACAAGGTCGTGTATCCGGGCCAGAAGGTCGAATACCGTCTCACCACGCAGCCGAAACTGCCCGCCGACCTCGGATACCGGATCGTGTCCATCCAGGACACCGACGTGTACGACCAGTACCTCGAACCCGACCCGCAGACCCTTGAGATCACCGACCTCGCCACCGGCGGACAGCTGACCACCAGCGACCCGCAGATGGGCGTCGAAGGCGACTACACGGTCGCATGGGACACCGCGGCGCACAAGTTCACCATCACATACTCGAACAAGTACGTGGCCGAACATTGGAAGGCCGGCACGAACCCGCAGGTGCAGGTCCGTTTCGAAGGCACCGTCGCGAAGAACGCTCCCGTCGACCGCAAAGTGGCCAACCAGTGGGCGCTCACGCTGAACAACATGATCACCCCGTCGAACATCGTCGACAACCTGCCGCCGGTCCACAACCCCTCCAAGAAGGACAACCAGTCCAAGGAGCAGGGCGATCCGACCGTCAGCATCGACGGCAAAACCATGCTGCTGGGCGATACCGGCAACTATCTGGTCACCCTCGACCTGAAGCAGACCAACAACGCGTACCGCGTGTGGAAGGCCGGCATCACCGACGATTTCGATGACGAGTACGTCGCCATCGACGAATCCAAGATCGAGGTGCTCGACCAGTCCGGCAAGGACGTGACCGGAAAGTTCAACATCCAGATCAAGGACGGCGTCGCATACGTGTACGCGAAGACCGTGGACACGTGGATCCCGAAGAAGGGCGTCACCGTCAAGGGCGACCCCCAGCCGAAGGACCTCGCCAAGTATTCGACCAACGGCAAGCATGATCCGCTCAACGATCCGGCCATCGACCAGAACCTCCTCGGCCAGACCTACCAGGTCGTCATGCCGTACAAGGTCGTCAAGGTCAAGGATGGGTACACGGTCAGGAACAAGGCCATCCAGGTCACCAACGACACGACCGTGGAGACCAACGAGGTGTCCAACCCGCTCAAGCCCGTCAACCCGGCCAAGGACGTGACCGTCAAGGTCGGCGGCGAAAGCATCGACGGCAGAAGCGTGTACAAGGACCGCACCTTCCTCTACCAGCTCGACAGCTCCGTCATCCCGGCCGACCGCGCCTACCCGCAGGTCAGCCAGTGGAAGATCGTGGATCCGCTGAACACCGAGTTCGACCAGTACACGGGCCAGTGGGCCGTGTACGCGACCCGCGACCTGTACAGGGACGGCAAGGTGCTCGCCGCCAAGGGCGACAAGCTCGCCGGCAACGGCTTCGACAGCTCGAAGCTCGGCGGCGAACTGTTCACCGCCACGGCCGACGCCAACGGCCAGGTCACCGTCGAGGCGACCGAAGCGTACCGTGCCCTCGTGTCCGCGGACAACGCGCATGAGAACGGCTGGCGCGCGTACATCCAGTGCAAGCGCCTGAAGGTGTCCGAACGCGTCGAGAACCAGTTCACCGAACAGTTCAACGACAAGGAGTTCCAGTCCAACATCGTGTGGACCCGCACCCCGGACATGACCCCGTCGATCCACATCGAGAAGTACGACGTGGCCTCCGGCGAACAGGCCGGCGACCGCGACGACGTGAAGGACGCGTTGAAGATGGCCGGAGACAGCCAGCAGATCGCGTTCAAGATCACCAACACGTCCAAGACGGACTCCTCGACCGGTGAGGGCGCCTGGTATCTCGCCAAGGACCTCAAGATGGTCGACAGGACCATCGCCGGCGAAGGCGACGTCACGGACCTGAAGTATCCGGACGATTGGGACACCCTCGTGCTCAAGCCCGGCGAGTCCACCATCATCACCGGCACGTTGAAGGGCGTCGAGCAGGGCGGCAAGCACACCGACCGTGTGAAGGTCACCGGCACGCCGCTCGTCGAATGCCCCGTCACCGACCAGTTCGGAGACCAGCAGAAGGACGGCGACCAGACCGGCGACGGCAAGACCGACGCCGATGCGAAGGTCGACGGCGACGCGTCCGACACGACAGGCCTCAAGCAGGTCAAGGTCGGCGACAGGACCCTATGCGAGGACACCACCGTGGACTCGAACACCGACGACTGGAGCGGCTACCGCGAGGATCTCGCCAAGACCGGCATGGCCATCGGCGGCGTCCTGCTGTCCCTCATCGCCTTCGGCGGTGTCGGCGTGACCCTCTTGGGCGCACGTCGCAGGACCTCGACCGTCAAGCACGGCGTGCATGCCGCCAAATGATCCGATGACCGTTCGGATCCGCCATACGGCATGAGTGACGCCACGGGCGGGATGTTGGAGGATTCTCCAACATCCCGCCCTTTTCCTTTCCCGGACCGTGGATGCCGTACAAGGCCGGCGTGGCTCGTCCGAAAGAACGGCCCACGCCCCCATCCATTTTATTGGGGTGCCACCCGTTCGAATATCTGCGCTCATACGGCCATGTGCACGTGGGAATGGTTGAGAGATCCGGCAACCGTCCGGCGATCCGAAAGCGGACGCCGACGATATCGGACTTCCACGGCAGCGTGAGCCGTCCGTGCAGAAAACAGAAGAATCCCTATCAAAGGAGACATCCAGTATGGATATGAAGAAGATCTCAGCCGCGTGCGCGACCGCCGCCGCGTTGGCCGCGTTGTGCGTCCCGGGCTCGGCGTTCGCGGCCGACGGCACGCTCACCCTGAACGCGGGCGACGGCAGCACCCTCGCCGGACACAGCTTCACCGTGTACAAGGTCGCTGGATACAACGACGTCGTCAAGGACGGCGCGAACGTGAAGAGCGTGAGCGCCTCATCCCCGGACGCCACGACCGACGCGTGGGTCAAGGCCGCGTTGAACAAGAACGGCGTGACCTACAACACGTCCGAAGGCCGTAACGCCGCCGAACAGCTCCTGCGGTTGAAGACCAATTCGGACACGCTGCGCAAGGTCGCCGGCACCCTGCAGTCCACCGCCGCGTCCAGCAAGGTGGCGGCCGTGAAGACCAACCAGACCTCCGCCACGGGCAGTCTGAACCTGACCCTGCCGGAGGGCTATTATCTCGTCGTCGACGCCCAGGGAATCCCGATCCTCGTGTCCACCACGATCGGCGGCAGCGTCAGGATGAGCAACGGCCAGACCCTCGGTTCCACCCAGATCAAGACCAACGTCACCAAGATCGACAAGAAGATCAAGAGCGTGGACGGCACGTGGAAGGATTCCGCGGCCGCGACCAACGGCGAGACCCGTGACTTCAAGGCCACGTTCACCGTGCCGAACAAGCTGGCCGTGGACACCATCACCCTCGAGGACCACATGACCGGCATCGTCTACGTGGACGGCTCCTTCCACGCGACCACGTCGTCCGGCATGGACGTGACCAACCAGTTCGGCACCATCGGCAAGGACAAGGTCGGCAATTCCGCCGGCACCGGCTTCAAGGTCACCAGCCTGCAGAGCTTTGTGGACACCTACCAGGGCAAGCAGGTGACCGTGACCTACCAGGGCAAGGTCGTCAACGCGTCCAAGGCCAACCAGGGCCTCAACCAGATCCTGATCACCTCGAACTGGCTGCCCAACGTGGTCCCGCCGGACGTGCCGACCCCGAACCCGGGCACCGATGAGACCCCGGTCCCGACCTACGACGTGAATCTGAAGAAGATCAGCGCGGCCGACGGCAACAAGGTCATCCAGGGAGCCAAGTTCAAGCTCCACAACGACAGCCTGAACCAGTGGTACGTGTGGAACACGAGCTCGAACCAGTGGACGTTCACCACGGATGAGTCCAAAGCCACCGAATTCTCCACGAACGCGTCCGGCGTGATCAACTTCACCCGCCTGGGCGCCGGCGACTACACCGTGAAGGAGACCCAGGTGCCGACCGGCTACTTCAGCTTCGTCAAGCCGAGTTTCGGCATCCACATCACCGATGACGGGCACGTGACCATCACCGGCAAGGACCAGCCGGGACTGACCGGCAAGGTCACCAACGCGGACGGCAAGACCACCACCCCGACCGCCGTGGTGAAGAACATCGACAACATCACCCAGCTGCCGCAGACCGGCGCGACCACCATGGGCGTCATGCTGGTCGGCGCGTTCGCGATCATCCTCGTGGCCACCGCGTCCGGCTTCGCCGCCTACCGAGTCCGCCACGAGAACCTGGGCGACGGTCCGGCCATCGCCTGATTTTTCCGAATCGTCCCCGGCCTCGAAAGCGAGGGGCCGGGGATCCAGGAGCCGGGATCGTGCGGCCTTTTCTCCTGTCAGCCGCACGATCCCGGCCCTCTTCCAAAAAATACGGAACTCACATATGAATCACAAAGGATGAGGGAAAATGGGATTCCTTACAAGACTTCTCGCCGGTCTCACGGCGGCCGCGGCGTTGGGCGCCGGCCTGACCGGCACTGCCAACGCGGTCGACGTGACCGGCGCGACCGGAAACACGAAAAGCGTCGTGAAGCTCGCGGCCGATGACACGAACAACCTGCCGGACCATATCGTCAACGGCAGCTTCGACTATCCATCCGTACCGTCGTGGACGGGCTTGCCCGCGTCGGGTTCGAACAAAAACAACAAGGGCAAGCTGTTCGCCACCATCAATCCCGGTACCGGCAAATACGGTTCGGGATGCGCCATGTCCACCACAGGCAAGGCCATTCCCAATTGGAACAGGTCGAGTTTCGCATGGAATTCCACCCAGGGAGACGCGCATTATCCCGGCATGAGCTGCGAGGCCGGCAATGTGGAACTCAATTACGATTCCGTCCGCCACAACCAGTTCGCCGAACTGACCGCCGACCAGCAGGGCACCGCGATCTACCAGGACGTGAAGGTCACGCCGGGCACCATGATGAAATGGAGCCTGAAGCATTCCAGCGCGACCAGCGCCTACGTGGACAAGATGCAGGTCATGATCGGCGAACCATACAAGGAGACCGCGCAGGAGGCCACCCGCATCGCGTCCGAGAACGGCAACAAGGTCGGCGAGAAGATGACCACCATCTCAACCCCGACCACGTCCGACCGCGCGGACAACAAGAAGTGGGATACGTACTCCGGCACGTATCTCGTGCCCGACGGGGTCACCACGGTACGTTTCACCTTCAAATCCGTCGCGTCCGCGGAATGGTATTCCGGCAATGATCTGGACGACATCGAATTCTCCCGTTCCTACAAGTTGACCTATGACAAGAACTCTTCGGATGCCGCCGGTCAGGTTCCGTCGAACCAGCGTGGCAAGGAGAACACCGTCCAGCCCGCCAAATCCAAGACCAGCGGAACCGTCAAGACCGTCGCGGATACCAACGCCAGCCTGCCGGACCATCTGGTCAACGGCGACTTCAGCGTGAACTACCACGACCAGTGGAAGGACAGCTTCGGCGGCTGGACCAGCATCGACCCGAACGCGGGCAAGACCCTGCACGCCACCAGCCTTCCCAATGGCTCCAGCTGGAAGTGGACCGCCATCAACGGGTGGGACAAGTCCAAGTTCGGCTGGACCAGCACCCAGAAGGCCGGAGGCAACGTCCAGCAGAAGGCCAACGCGGTCGAACTCCAGTACGACGACTCCACCGCCGACAACGTGTACGCGGAGCTCTGCGCCTACGAGGCCGGCACCGCCATCTACCAGGACATCAGGACCGTGCCCGGCACCCTGTACAAGGTGCTGTTGAAGCACGCCAGCCTCAACAGCACGTACCTCGATAAGATGCAGGTCATGATCGGCACGCCCGGCCACGAGCAGCCCATCGAAATGACCCGCACCACCGTCAACGGGCACGGCGACAAACTCAACGAGAAGTCCACCACCATCGCCACCAAGGTCACCAACAGCAACAACCGCCACCACGCCGACCAGTGGGAGACCTACGAGGGCACCTACCTGATCCCCGACGGGCAGACCACGACCCGCTTCACGTTCAAGAGCATCGACGCCAAGCAGCTCGACTACGGCAACGTGCTCGACGACATCGTGTTCGACAAGGCATACCGCCTGGACTACGACAAGAACGCTTCGGATGCCACCGGTTCCATCCCGTCCGACACGGCCGCTGACACCACTCGGCCCGCGAAATCGGAGACCGACGGCAAGGTGTCGGACCTCGTGCAGCGCACCACCACGCATGAGGACGGCAGCGTGACCGTCAAGACCATCGACACGAGCACGGACGTGGTGTCCGGCTGCCAGGTCTACTATCCGGCCGGCCAGCGCATCACCCTGGCGACCATGGCGAAGGACGACGACTGCTGGGACTCGAGCATGCTGACCCGTCCGGGCCACACCCAGCTGGGTTGGAACCAGGACCGGAACGCGACCCAAGCGCAGGCCCAGGTCACGATGGTCGAGGGCGGCATGACCGTGTACGCGGTATGGGTCGGCAACCCGGTCCTCACCTACGACACGAACAAGCCGAGCACATGGTCGGGCCAGATGCCGTCCACCCCGGCGTCCGTGAGCGTGCCGTACAACACGGCCGCGGCGGACGGGTCCGGCTGGCGGGCGGGCGACACGACGAAGATCCGCGGCTACAGGTTCCTCGGCTGGTACACGGGACCGCAGGACAATGCGGGCCTGTACGACTGGACCAGGCCGTTGACGGGCAGCGTGACCGTGTACGCGCACTGGCAGCGGTTGCAGGCCAACGTGATCTACGACAAGAACGGCGGCACCGGTTCGCACGCGAACACGACCGGCTGGCAGTATTCGGACGTGACCATTCCGGGTGACACGTCCAAGTCGTTCAAACGCGATGGATACTATTTCAAGTATTGGAACACCCAGAAGGACGGCAAAGGCACGACGTATAAGGATGGCGGCCAAGTCCCGCTGCAGGACAAGGACGTGACCTTGTACGCGATCTGGGCTCCGTACCACACGGTCATCACCGAGACCGGTGGCGTAGGCCTGCCGGTGCTTGTCGCGGCCGGCATGGGCTTGCTCGTGGTGGGCATCGGGTCCACGGTCATGCTCACACGCCGCATGCGTGGTGAGCAGTGACGGACGAACCCCGCCAGATGAGTGAAGGCATCCGGAACGATCCCCTGGACTGGGGCCGGCCGGGTGCCTTTCCCTTTTCCCAGCCGATATCCGTTGTTCCTCCGGTGGTGTTGACATGAGTGCTTCTGTAAGTCGTATGGATTGGGATTGGATCGTCGAGGGCGACCACGTGTATGACACGCGTCGCGAACGACGGTCCCGACTGCTGCGGAAACGGCATATGGCGCGCGTGTTCCGTATGCTGGCAGCGTTCACGGCCGTCTGCCTTCTCCTCGGGGTCGGCGTGTTCGCGTGGATAGGCGTGGAACAGTCCGGCGCGTCCCGCAGGGCCGCGCAAAGCGCGGCATTGGCCGCCAAGGAGGACCGTTCCGCTGAAAAATACGCGCGCATGGTCGCCAAGGCACGCGCGTACAACAGGAAACTCACGGACCACGCGCAGGTCATCGGCGAACGGTTGGAGGACGACGGCACCATCGACGGCGACTTCGGATTCAAATCGGACAAGGAATACCAGAACCTGCTGGACTTCGGCGACGGGATCATGGCGTCGGTCGAGATCCCGTCGATCGGCGTGGACCTGCCCGTCCGCCATGGAGCCGACTCGTACGCTTTGGACAACGGGCTCGGCCACCTGCACGGCACCTCGCTGCCGGTCGGCGGCAAAAACACCCATTCGGTGATCACCGGGCACACCGGCGTCGCGGACAAGGCCCTGTTCACGCGGCTCAACGAACTACGCAAGGGCGACGTGTTCTATGTGCGGGTCGCCGCGCAGACCCTCGCCTACAAGGTCACACGCATCCGCAAGGTCGACCCGGACGATCTGAAAAGTCTCCAGATCGAACGGGGACGGGACCTGGTCACGTTGGTGACGTGCACTCCGATCTTCCTGAACACGTATCGGCTGCTCGTCACGGGCGAACGCGTGAGCATGCCGGACGACGCGCCCTATCCCGAGGACGCGCCCAGGACCACCGGCCGTGACGCGCGCCCGCTGCTCGTGTCCGGTGTGGCATTGCTCGCGGGCATGCCCGTGGCGATGGTCGAGTCCAGGCCACGCGTCCGCCCGTACGGACGTCACGGCATGAAACGGTAGACGCCCACACGCCGGCACCGCCTCATGCGGGGGTAGACTGGTGGGTATGCGCGCCATATGCCTCCGAGACCGCGACACGCCGATGGCGCCGATATCGGATTGGGGGCACGTGGAATGGTTGTCGGAAACGTCGCAGGGATGTTTCCATTGGAGCCACGACCCCGATACGGGGCATGGCATTGGAGGGAGAATTATGAACAAGAAGGCTTTCGCAACGGCCGTCGCATCCGTGGCCGTCGCGGGCACCATCGCCGCGCCGGCAATGGCCGACGAGACCGCGACCACCCCGGTCGAACAGGCCCAGCAGGCCGTCGAGCAGGCCCAGCAGGCCGTCGACCAGGCCGCGGCCCAGCCGACCACGCAGCCCCAGCAGGACCAGGTCGCCGCCGCCCAGCAGGCCGTCACGGACGCGAAGACCAGCCTCGACCAGGCCACGGCCGGCACCCAGCAGGCCCAGCAGCAGGTCCAGCAGGCCCAGACCGGCGTGCAGCAGGCCCAGCAGAACGTGCAGCAGGCGCAACAGCAGGTCGAGACCACCATCAACAACGATCCGAACGTGGCCGCCGCCCAGACGGGCGTCAACCAGGCCCAGACCAACCTCGACAAGGCCCACGACAGCCTCGCCGCCGCCAAGGACAAGGCCGACCAGAGCGCGAAGAACGCCGAGACCATCAAGAAGGCCATGAACGACAGCCAGTCCATCCGTGACGACGCCGCCAAGGCCAAGGAACAGGCCGAACAGGCCGTGAAGGACGCGCAGCGGAAGGTCGACTCGACCGACAAGACCAAGCTCGACCAGACCACCGCCGCGAAGCAGGACGCGCTCGGCAAAGCCCAGACGAAGGCCGACCAGGCATCCGACGCCGCGCAGCAGGCCCAGCAGAAGGCCGACCAGGCGAAGAGCCTGCTCGACGAGGCCACCCGCATCGCGGGCGACGCGAACGATCCCGCCAAGATCCAGGAGGCGCAGGACAAGGCCAAGCAGGCCGACCAGGCCGTGAAGGACGCTAAGACCGCGCAGGCCCAGGCCACCGTCGCCGAGGCCACCGCGAAATCCGAGGCCGACAAGACCCGCACCCAGGCCGACCAGGCGAAGGCCGCGCTCGACAAGGCGAACGACATGAAGGACGCCGCCCAGGAGAAGGCCGACAAGACCTCCGCCGCCCTGGACAAGGCCGCCGCCGCGAAGAACACGGACGCGAAGGCCGTGAAGGACGCCCAGACCGCCAACGACAAGGCGCAGGCCGCGCTCGACAAGGCCGACCAGGCCGTGAAGGACGCGCAGGCGCAGTCCGACAGGACCAAGGACGAGTATGCGGCCGCGAAGGACGCGTACGACAAGGCGCAGGCCGCCGCGGACGCCGCGAAGCAGGCCGCGGACGAGGCCGCGAAGGCGCAGGCCGAGGGCGCGGCCGGATGGTTCAAGACCAACAAGGCCGAACAGGCGTACAAGTATCTGACCGACGACAGCGTGTCCCAGTACCTGGAATACACGCACATCGGCGCGAAGGACGACGCGACCAGCCTCGACAACCTGCTCAAGGCCCTCGACATGATCGACGAGTGCAACAGGCTGCGCGAGGAGAACGGCCTGGAACCGTTGAAGGTGTCCGAGACCGCTTTGGCCATGGCCATGGTCCAGGCCAACTACGCCGCACAGCCCGGTGAGGAACACCACAACCACAACTACCAGTACGACAACGTCGGCGAGAACCTCGCATGGGGAACTTCGGACTGGGACCCGTACATCGGCTGGTACACGAACGAGAAAGCGATCTACGACGCCGCCCTCAAGTCCGGCGACTATCCGGACCTCGCGGACCTGTCCCCGTACGACGTGTTCTCGAAGTATCCGGACCTGTACTACAAGGTCGGCCACTACCTCAACATCATCGACCCGGAATACAGCGTCACTGGCATGGCCTACAGCGGCTACGACACCGGCGATTACGGATACGGCGCATCCTCCCAGGAGTTCTATAACGACTGGAACTCCTACAACGCGAACGACACCACGTTCGATGCCAGCGTGTACCGCGCGAAGGTCGAAGCGTACGTCAACCAGATCAAATCCGCGCAATCCACGTACGAGGACGCGTTGAAGCAGGTCGAGGCCGCCAAGACCGCGCTCGACAAGGCCAACACGGCCCACGCGTCCGCCGTCCTCACGCTCGACAAGGCCACCTCCTACCTGCAGGACACGCAAGACGAATCCGCACGCACCACGCAGCTGCTCGCCGACGCGACCCGTAAGGCCGCAGAAACGCAGACCGCGTACGAGCAGGCGAAATCCGCCGACGAGCAGGCGCAGGCCAGCCTCACCACCGCCGAAACCGACCGCCAGACCAAGCAGACCGCGTACGACCAGGCGAAATCCGCCGACGAGCAGGCGCAGACGCGTCTCACCCAAGCCCAGGCCGCGCTCGACAAGGCCAACACGGACGTCAAGCAGGCCGAACAGGACAAGACCGCCGCCGACACGCGTCTCGACGTGCTGACCGACGCGAAGAACGCCCTCGCCAAGGCCCAGACCGCATACGACCAGGCCAAGAGCGAAGCCGACCAGGCCCAGCAGGCCAAGCAGACCGCGCAGGACGAACTCACCCAAGCCCAGACCGCGTACGAGCAGGCCAAGAAGGAAAGCGACAAGGCCGCCCAACAGGTCAAGGACCTCGAAAACGCCAAGACGGACCTCGCGGCCAGGACCCAGGCCCTCGCCGCCGCGCAGGCCGACCTGGACGCGAAGGCCCAGGCATACGACGCCGCCAGGAACGAGGCCGACAAGGCCAAGCAGGCCGAAACGGACGCCGAAACCGCGGTCAGGAACGCGCAGCAGGCGTTGACCGACGCGCAGGCACTCCTCGCCAAGGCCAAGAGCGACGCGAAGGACACGGAAGCCGTCAAGACCGCGCAGGCCAAGGTCAAGGAAGCACAGGACGCGCTCGACCAGGCCAAGACGATCCTCGCCAAGGCGCAGGCCGACCTCAAGCAGGCCCAGACGGTCAAAGCCCAGGCCAAGAGCGACTACGAGACCGCGAAGGCAGCGCTCAAGACGGCCCAGCAGGCCGCCAACCCGAAGCATGACGACAATGCCGGCCAGACCAGTCTGAACGCCGCCCAACAGGCCACGGTCGAAGCGGCCGCCAAGGCCGACAAGGTCATGGCATCCACCGGCGCGGACACGAACGGCATCATCCTCGCCGTCGTCGCGTTCGCCGGCATGGGTGCCGCCACGCTCGACCTGAAACGCCGCCGCATGGACGTGACCGCACGCCACGGCATGCGCTGACCCAATTCCCCCCTCCAAACAAACAGGCGGCCGGAACAGGACGACGGAAAACCACATGACGGTTTCCCGACCCTGTTCCGGCCGTTTCTCTCTCAGGACCCAGATCCACCACGGTTCGGTAAAATAAGCCAAAGAAGGAGAAACCATGCCCAACACGCAACTGCGTCAACATATCGACGACATGCCCGGCATCCTCGCCAAACTTGAACGGATTCCGGAAATCACCACCCGACTGGACCTCATCGACACCCTGCGCGCCCACGCCCTCTCACTGGAACCGTTGGATGGCGTCGAAACCATGGCATTATCCGATTACGACCGCGACTGGCTCGTGAGATACACCTACAATTCAAACGCCATCGAAGGATCGACCCTGACTCTTCAGGACACATCCCTCGTATTGGAAGGCGAATTCGTGCCCTCGGATTCCCCGGCACGTTTCGTGTTCGCGGCGCGCGGCGTCGCCGACGGCATGGCCTACGTCCGCGAATACGCCTCCGAAAGACGTGAACTCGACCCGGAACTGATCCAAAGGATCCACGAGGTGACCGCATTGGACCTGCAGCCGTTCGCACGCGGCACGTTCCGTCCTTACGGATATCTGGCGAGAATCACCGCGACCCGCGTCAAGACCGCCGACCCGTTGGAGATCCATGACGACCTGCAAGCCCTGATCGACGGGCTGAACGGAAGCGACGCGCACCCGTTGCTCAAGGCCGCGGCGTTCCATACGATGTTCGAAAACATCCATCCATTCATGGACGGCAACGGCAGGACCGGCCGGCAACTGCTCAACCTCATGCTGTTGGAGAACGGATACCGTCCCGTGGCGATCAAGCATGACGCCGGACGTGTTTACGCCCGGGGTCTCGAATCCTGGCAGGTCGACGGTGATCCCGAACCGTTCTGCTCCATCCTGTTCGACTGCGTGGAACAGGAGGAACGCACGTTCATCGACCTTGTCGAACGGCTCCGTCATGATCCGAAAACCACGGACGGCTCCATCGCCATGGATGCTCCGGGCCAGGATGTCCAGCCGCCGGATCCGGCCGATGTTCCGGACGATGCACGGCCGGACGATCCCGGCATCGGCCTGGTCTGACCCTCTTCGCAGGTCTTGACGGCTTCCGGCATGATCAAGCCAGCGAGACCGCATCCCGAACATAACCGAACATCCGATACCATCCTACAGACGGCCGGAACAGGACGACGGAAACCCATATAAGGGTTTCCCGAACCTGTTCCGGCCGTTTTTCCTCCTTTTGCGCTCCTCATATCCCTGCGGTCCCCATGCCTCCCGTCCGACGACGTTCGGGAACGGAAAAGAAACGTCCCCCACGCACCGCACGCCCTCACAATCACCCCCGTAACGGTATCGGACGGGGTGCATGTGGAAAGAACGGCACAGGGAACGAGAATCCCCGATGCAAGGAGGGAACACGATGGGCGTAATCATCATCATCGCCGTCTTCTGGCTCCTCGGCCTGCTGATGGCATGGAGCATGTGCGTCGTCGCGGCACGCGCCGACCGGCGTATGGAAGAAATCCGCCATACCCACACGGACACGGATATCAGCCGGCCCGCCGACACCGGCCACGCGAGACGCGGTCGTCGTCCTGTACGCGCAATGGACGGATGCCATGACGACAATGCCGGAGACGGGAGGAACAATGAACGAACATTACCTGCTGAAAACCATCGGGGGGGGGGCTGCCTCTTCGGCCTCATCCTCATCCCATTCGCGCGGCGGCGCACGCGCCGAAGCCAGTAGCATCAACCGGAAGGGCGGTGTGACATGCTGAGGCGCATCGCCCGCACCCTTTCCGGCCGTCCGTTTCCCCTGGAACGTCCACATGAACGAAGGACATCCACGTTGCTACCATGGGAAACGGGAAGCAATGAATCCATCTACCACACATCGCGGGGTCCGATGCTATTTGAAATGAACCGTGTACTGATGTGCCGGAACCATCCGGTACTGGAATTCGCGTACTCATCGAACGCGGGTCTCATCCTCGAAGTGGGTGACGTGTTCGATCCGAGCCGCGTACCGGTCGGCATGTACGTGGATGGACAGCCCCGACCCGACAGTGATTCGGTGACCGCATGGTGGCGGTCCCGGGGAATCCCCGCCACAAGGGACGGCCTGCGCACGCTGCTCATGGCCACGGGCATCCCCTCCGGAAAAGAACTGCTCGACCGTTCCATGGGATTGAGCCTGTCCGACCAGTACTGGATCCGTCCCGCCGGCATGGACACGCTACGTTGGGAGAACCTCAACTTCTTCCACAACGATTTCGACGAACGGCTCGGCAAGGCGTTGTTCACCGGCGACTCATCCCGTATCGGCGACGTGAACACGCCGGACGTGACCAGCGCCGGAGACCTGCCCAAACGGTGGATCATCCGTGACGACGGCGTCAGGACCCTCATCAAGGCGGGACGGTCCGGCCAGGAGCCCGACAACGAGCGGATAGCGTGGAAAACGGCCCGCCTGCTTGGCATCGACCATGTCGAATACCGTGTGGGCAAGATCAACGGGGCCAGGGTGTCGGCATGCGACGAAATGCTTTCGGATACGGAGGAGCTCATTCCCGCCGGACAGATCATGCGGATCTTCCGGAAGGGAGGATACCGGGAACGGCGCGACATCTGGGTGGAGGCCTGCCAACGGCTCGGCGTCGACCGTGACACGATCATGCACGCCACGGATGATTTCCTGTTCCTCGACTTCCTGCTACGCAACACGGACCGGCATTACAACAATTTCGGTCTGATCAGGGACGTGGAATCCTTCGCCATCCGTCCCGCCCCGATCTACGACAGCGGAGCGAGCCTGTGGAACGGCATGGATCCCGACGCCATGGACAACGGGGACTACCGGACGAAACCGTTCTGGACCGACCAATGGGGAGAGGAGGACAACGCGTACTGGCAATTGTCCCTCATCGACGATTGGGACAGGTACGACCTCGGTGTTCTGGACGACGTGCCCGACATCGTCCACGAACAGCTTTCCACCAACCAGCGCCTCTCCCCCATGCTCATCGACCGGATCACGGGCCTGCTGCGTGGCCGGCTCCCGATCATCAGACGTCAAAGGAACACCACCGCCACCCGCCACATGATCGGCATGACTCCCATTCATGGATTGGACAATCCGTCCACGGGTCAAGGACTCCAACCGCCGGACCCGGCCGATATTCCGGACGATACGCGGCCGGACGATCCCGGCATCGGCCTGGTCTGACCCTCTTCGCAGGTCTTGACGGCTTCCGGCATGATCAAGCCAGCGAGACCGCATCCCGAACATAACCGAACATCCGATACCATCCTACAGACGGCCGGAACAGGACGACGGAAACCCATATAAGGGTTTCCCGAACCTGTTCCGGCCGTTTTTCCTCCTTTTGCGCTCCTCATATCCCTGCGGTCCCCATGCCTCCCGTCCGACGACGTTCGGGAACGGAAAAGAAACGTCCCCCACGCACCGCACGCCCTCACAATCACCCCCGTAACGGTATCGGACGGGGTGCATGTGGAAAGAACGGCACAGGGAACGAGAATCCCCGATGCAAGGAGGGAACACGATGGGCGTAATCATCATCATCGCCGTCTTCTGGCTCCTCGGCCTGCTGATGGCATGGAGCATGTGCGTCGTCGCGGCACGCGCCGACCGGCATATGGAAGAGCTCCACCATGCCGGTGGAGTGTCCAATGGCAAGGGTTCTGCGAATCCCCCTGTCTGATATCGTCCGCGTGTCATGTGGATTGTGCGGAACCGTGCGGTCGCATGGCCGGCCGATTCCGGGACATGTCCTAACTAGGGAGGAATCCATATGGCTGCAACCCTTTGCATCCTGGTCCTGATGGTCGTCGCCGCCTCATGCCTGTATGAGGCGTTCGTGTACATGGCCGTCAAACAGAAAAGCACCTTCGTTGGCCGCAAGACCAAGGAAAAGGTTCTCGCCATGAGCCGTAAGACCCGTCAAGGCAAGGCCGTCCTGTTCATCGTGCTCGCCGTCGTCTGCTTCGTGCTGATGGTCGTGGCGGGCATGCTGATGGCCCATGCCGGATACAACGTGTGACGTCGGACCGGCTCACATCCATGATGGGTGGGATGGTTCCGTATCCACGGGATTCCTCCCGCCCATCTTCCGTCTTTTCAAAAGAGGTGGGAATGTCCGTCGACGATGAAGACGAATACGACGGTTCGGAAGCAGATGGCATGGAACCGGACGGCGATGGGGCCGATCCGTTCGTGCCGATGTTGGAGGACGATGGGCACAGGCTCGGCCGTCCCGCGCGGCGTGGCGTCGGCGTGGTGGGTTTCGTTCCCGCGCCGACCAGACTGTCCATTCCCGAACTTGACTGGCTCATGCGCGTGCGTGACGGCGCCGGCCGGTCGGTGCGTGTGCCGGAACACCGGTATTCGCGTTCCGACCGCGGCGCGGTCGAATCGGCTCGCGGACGCCTGTATTCGATGGTGTCGAAGCAGGTCAGCCAGACGAAGAGCCTGTACAAGGCGCGGCAGCGTGACGAGGAAGGCATGCTCCCGTTGGGTTCCGCGAGCCCGTTGGACATGATCACCCGCGATTTCAACGAACGTCCCCTGATCCCATGGCATCAGACCAGCACGGGACGGGCGGGAGTGCTCACCACTTTCGTGGCCGGTTCCGGCGCGCAGCTGATCCCGGGTCCGCCGATCGGCATCGACGCGCTTTCCCGCGAACTGTTCCAATTCGACTGCTGGGGTACGTACGACGCGCACATGACCACCAGTCCCGACCTGTTCTTCAGCGGCCTGCGCGGCCAGGGCAAAAGCTATTGCGCGAAGACGATCGCCGTGCGCGAGATCGGGTTCGGACGCAACATCATCGTCCAATCGGACCGGCAGGGCGAATGGAAGGCCATCGCGCGGGCCATTCCCGGCGGGCAGGTCGTCTCCCCCGGCAAAGGCAACTATCTGAACCCGTTCGCCATGCCCGACATGTCCCACGTCACGTCGGACGAGGATCGTAGGGCGTTGCGCCAGGAGGTCCTGGCCGGCAGGAAAAGCGCCATGATGGCGTTGGCGGAGGCGGTGAGGGAACCGGACCGTCCATTCCCGTTGGACAAGGACATGCTCTCCCTGATCGACCAGCTCATCGCCTCGTACGGCACCGGCCCGATGACGTTGGAGAAGGCCGTGGCCCGCCTGTCCGACTGGGATTGGGTCGATGGCGTGTACAGGAACATCCACGGTTTCGAGCATTACCGTGATCTGGCGCGTGAGAAGGCCAGCGAGGCGGCCCGCGTGTTCTCCCCCATGGTCGAGGGCGGCACGATGAGCGGCATGTTCGACAAGGAGTCGACCATCACGCTGGATCCGACCGCGCCGATCATCGTGTTCGACACGTCCGGTCCCGTGTTCCAGGATCCCACGTTGAAACGCGTGTACACGGCGGCGGTCAGCTCGTGGATCGACCGGCTGTTGCAGGCGCGTGACGGGCTGCGCCGCATCATCGTATGCGAGGAGGCGTGGGACCTGCTGAGCAACCCGCAACTGGTCGACTCGTTGCAGACGCGCCAACGGTCCGCGGGCCACTGGGGGTGCGCCACATGGCTGATCGTGCATGGCGTTGCCGACATGACCCAGGTGTTCACCGCCGGCTCCGGCCTGCGCGGCAAGGTCGAACAGCTGATGAATCTGATGGAGACGAAGATCATCTACCGCCAGGGTGGCGAGAACATCCCCCTGCTGAACCGGCTCATCCCCGATCTGAGCGAGGACGAACTCGACCAGATCCCACGCCTGGCCCAAGGCTACGGCATCTGGCGCATCGGACACGAGCATCCACGCATGATCCTTCCCATCGCCGGACCCATGTGGGCGGACGTGTTCGACACGTCGAGCCTGCGAAAAGCGTCGTGAGACAAGCCCTTCCAGGGAAAAACAATCGCGAAGGAGGAATGGTATGGCCCGATATTGGAATGACGGCTCGTATGACCGTGAGGAACTGAACGCGGACAACCGCCGCAAGGTCATGGACGTGTGGAAAAGGTTTGAATCGTCCAAGACGGGCGTATGGCTGAGCCGGCATACGCATCTGTTGGAACGCCTGTCCGACGAGGAAAGCCATCTCGTGGTCCGTGCCGGCGCGATGGTGTGCGTGTTCGCGCTGATCCTCTCCATGATCATGTTCCTGCTCGTCAAGGGCGGCATGCTCGCGTGGACGCTGCTCACCCTGCCGGTGTTCGCCATCGCGTTCATGCTGGTCATGGTTTTGTGGATCTTCTGGGACGCGTACCGTGATTCCGGCGAAAGGGCCGCGGACTGGCTGTCCACACGTCCCGGCGTCGCCACCTGGCGTCAGATCGCCGCGGATTACGGTCCACGCGCCGTCAACCGTGACGTGCTTCCCTCCGTCCTGCCGCGCATGCTTGAGGATTTCCGTTACCGCAAGCCGGGCGCCATTCGTCCGCGCCCATGGCATGCCGCATGGTATGTGGGCAGGTCGTGGAACATGGAGGTGTGGCTGGGTTCCGAACGGCACATCTACGTGTTGGGTCCTACCCGTTCCGGCAAGACCGTCAGCGTCGTCATCCCCAGCGTGGTCGAGGCTCCCGGCTTCGTGCTCGCGACCTCCACGCGAGGCGACATCATCAAAACGACCCGCTACCTGCGCAAATGCGGCGTGAAGGATCGGGTGACCGGCGCGTCGTATGGTGGCCGTGGCGCGGGCACCACGCACATCTTCGACCCCGAAGGCGTCGCGGAGAACGATCCGGACACGCGGCACAACATGAACTGGACGCCATTGCAGGGTTGCGACGATCCGGCCGTCGCGATGCGCCGCGCGCAGACCATGGTCGCGATCGGCGGCATGGGAAGCGGCTCCAACAACCAGGAGTGGGGCGTGAGCGCCACCATGTACGTGCAGGCCATGCTGTACGCGGCGGCCATCGCGGACCGCACCATCAACGACTGCTACCGTTGGAGCCTGTCGCCGGAGGCCGCGCAGGAGGCCGCCGACCTGATCCGCAAGTACACGCCGGAACGCGAGATGGACCGTTGGGCCGCGACGTTGAACGCCCTGCCCCACGTCGATCCACGCCAGAAAGGATCGGAATGGTTCGGCGTGAAGAACGCGTTCAGCATCCTCGCCGACCCGAACGTGAGGGCCCGCATGAACCTGAGCCCCTCCGACCCGCGACTGATCGACCCGAAACGCATGGTCTTGCGCGGCGACACCGTGTACGTGCTGTCCAAGCCACGCCGTGACGGCGGAGTGGCCGGCAACGCGGGCATCTTCGTGAGCCTGCTGCTCGACACGTTCCAGGAGGCGTGCCAGGACCTCGCGTTTGACAAGGCCTCCGGCTCGCGCGGCAAGATCGAGCCCCCTGCACGGTTCGTGCTCGACGAACTGTCGAACATCGAGAAATGGCCCGGCCTGCGCAACGCCATCACGCAGGGCGGCGGCAACGGCTACCAGCTGATCATCGTGGAACAGTCCCGTCAGCAGATGGCCGACGAGAAGGACGGGTACGGCAAGGCCGTGGAGCAGACCGTGTGGGAGAACTGCCATCGGATCATGCTCAAGGGCGTGTCCGACGACGAGACGTTGAAATGGTGGATCAGCCAGATCGGCACGCACCACCGCACACGCCGCGAATCCTCCTGGAATCCGGGCCAGGGACCGTTGGGTGGATTGACCACTCGCCACGAACGTGAGGAATCCGTCACCCAGCAGGAACTGAGCCTCCTGCCCGTCGGCTACGCGCTCGTGGAACCATTGGGCCAGGCGCCCGCCCTGGTGCACATGATCATGTTCCACGACCGCGACTGGTGGCGTGAGGGATTGGAGGACCTGCGTCCCTCCGCGGGCCAGGCATGGCATGAGACGGAAGGAGCGACCGCATGAGCGACGACGCCGTGGACAAGTTCTTCGACGAGATGGTCTCCCCCGCGTCCACGCCGACGGAATCCACCCCGCCGGACGAGGCCGACAAGCCCGGGGAACCGGATGCGATCATGGACGACTCCACGGGACGGGACGAGCCGGAGTATGGGCCGTCCACCCCGGGTGGCGTGACGGACGGTTTGGAACGGCCGTCGTTCTGGACCGACGACATGGAACGCGACTTCCAGGAGGAAGTCAGGACCATGTTCGACGACATGGTGAACAGGCAGCGTGGCGAACTGTCCGTCAGGGAGCAATGCGAGCACGCGTATGAACAGTTGACCGCCGCCGTGAACGGCAAATACAAGGAGCTGACCGGCAAGGACCTGCCGTCCTCCATGGCGCGCAACCTGGACCAGCTGCTCACGCAGATCACCATGGCCCCGCTCAACGAGCCGGAGCATGGTCCCGGCCTGTGGGCCAAACTCCCGCAGAACTCCCTCGCCACCATGGTCGAGGCCCGCCCGTTGGACCTGACCGGCTCCCCCACGCGCATGGACATCGATCTGATGATGCTGCACACCATACGCATGGGCCGGTTCCTCACCACGCATTACACGGATTGGGCGCGCACCTTGCCATCCTGTTGGATCCGCCACGACGACGTGGTCCAGGAGGTCTACTCGCTCAAATGCTACATGGACATGATCGTCGCGAGCCCGAACGGCGGCCTGTACGCGCCGACATTGCAATCATTGATCCACTCGTCGTTGGAACGCGTCAAGGGATACCTGTCCTCGGCCGACACGTCCAGCGCGGACCACAAGCACCACCTGTCCACGGCGGACGACCGCAAACGCGAACAGGCGCGATGCGACGAGTACAGGCATTGGTTCGAACGCGACGGCGGTTGGGCCGGAGAGCCCGGCTTCGGACCGTCCTGGCGGTTCACGAACGCGTCCGAGGGATTGGACGCGGTATGCGATCTGATGACACCCACCCGCGTCGATGACGAGGATGATCGGGACGACAAGGCATTGTCCGACCAGGTCGACAAGTGGCGCGCCGGATTGGAAGGCCTGCGCGGCAACTATGCCATGGACCACAAGCCGGAGCATCTGGCCGCCGCGAGGAATGACGAGGAACGGATCCGTCGCGCCCTCCTGGACTACACGACCCGTGAACGGTCGAGCCGTGACCGGCTCGACCGTGCTGTCACGGCCGCCGTCAGACTCACGCGCGACCAGGAACGCTCCATGCTCATGACGGACGAAGACCGCCGCGCCCTCGCCGATCTGATCGGCCAGGGACGGAGCATCCTCCGCGAATACGGAAGCAGCCAGTTCGACGACGCCTACCAGCCATGCTCCATCGACATGCAGGACGATCTGACCGAACGGTTGAACCGGCTTGTGGACGGTGATCCAGCCAACGTGTTCGACCATTGCGACCGTATGCTCGACCAGCTCGACGACGTGTTCGAACGTGGAAAGGACGGACGATGAGCAGCGAACAGCCCAGCCTGTTCGACCAGTTGACGCCGTCGGACTCGCTGCGTGACGATCTCGAATGGATCGACTCCCTGCAGGAAGACACGCAGGAGGACGACAAGCCCGCCAGGCAGGAACGCAAGCCACGCAAACGCCGCGGCCGGAAGAACATTCCAACCGGATATGACCGGCGCGACGACGCCCAAACCGACGAGCCCACTCCCCCGCCACCGCCGGCCAAACCCGGACACGAGCCTGAACAGCCCATGCTCATCGTGCCCGACATGACCCAAACGGATGAGCCCATCCCACTGGCCGGATTGGAGGCTCCGACCACCGTGATCGAACCGCCCGACCCGGAAACGCCGGATGGGAGTCCAGCCGAAACCACCGTGATCGGACCGGGACCCGAATCCGAAACGGCCATTCTTCCGGAAGAGGTGTTGGAGGACGTGGCCGACCCCGACGCGCCCTCCGGCGACTCGAAGGCCATGACCTGGGTCAAACGCGGTCTGATCATCGCGGGCGCCGCCATCGTGCTGCTCATCATCCTCGCCCTGGCGGGCTCCCACTCGACGGCCGTCAAGGAGAAAACCGCCTATGAGCGCGTGCAAGCGTCCATGAGCCAACTGGCCGCATGCAACGGCAAAGCGAAAAATACGGTCGGCGACGCCGACAAGGCCGGCGTGGACGATAAGGACGTGGACACGCTGCGTGACCTCGTCGCATCGAACGGCAAACTCATCCGGTCCAAACGCGCCGGCCTGTCCATCAGCGAGTCCGAACGGCTCTCCACCAAGGCCGACAAGGCCACGAAACGAACCCGCACACTGGCCGGCAAGGTCGACCGGCTCGTCAAAGCCAAGCCGTTGATGGACGCGAGGAGGAAATGCCGGGACGCGTTGGACAAGGCCGTGAAAACGTCGACGGACGCGAAACCATCGGATGATGCGACCCGCGCCGCGAAGGCCACGTTGGACAAGCTGATCGGCCAGGCCCGCAAGCTCGACGCGAAAACCACCGTCGGCACGTGGAACGACATGGCATCCAAGCTCGACAAGGCGCGCGGGAACCTCTCCCAGGCGTTGGATGCGAAAGCCAAAGCCGACGAGGAAGCCAAACGGCAGGCCGAAGCGCAGGCGCAAGCCCAACAGCAAGCCCCGCAACAGCAACAGCAGACGATGCCCGCGCCGACGCCGCAGTACCGCCGCTCTTCCGGCTCAGGCTCCACCAGCGTGCCGCAAGGCAACGGCGGAGGAACCACGAACAACAACAATGGCGGAACATCCAACGGCAACTCCGGCGGATGGTACGTGCCACCGGAAACCAACGACAACAGTCTGCCGAGCAACGACTCAAGCCTCTGACAAACGGGAAAGGAGCACAACAATGGGAAAGAACAAACATCGTCAGGCGTCCACGCCCGAATCGAAGAAGCAGGCGGCCGTCTGGTGCGCGATCGCCATCATCGCCATCACCGTCATGGTCCTGGTCGCCAACCCATGGAAACAGCAGACGTCCACGACGTCCACGCCGCAATCCAGCCAATCCGCGCAGACACGATCCCACAAACAGAACAAGAAAAAGAAGACGACGAAACCGTCCGGCACCCTGCAACAGCAGGCACAATCCATGTTCATCGGCGACGCGGAACAGATCGCCGACGACGTGCGCGACCTGTTGAACGCGCCGGAGAACTCGAACGTCGACACGCTCGGCAACCTGCTGTACCGGCACAACCGGCAGGACCTCGCCGAAGCGACGGACCTGTACGACGCGATCGGACAGCAGAAGGACATCGACACGATCCGCAGCCTCGCACGCGAATGGTATCCGCAAGCCATGCAGGCCGGTATCGAGGCGAGACGAGACGACCTCTCGTCCGGATTGGACAACACCGCGCGCGAGGTCGCCACCATCGAACGGGACGATCTTTCCGGCACGCAAGGCTGCGGCGATCTCAAAGACGCGTACGAGACCGCGAAACGACTCGTGGACTCCAAGTCGGATGATTACGACGCTTTGACCAAAGCCCAGCAGAATCTGACCACGGCGATGAGCGGCTGCGCGACCAACCTCGATCCGACAGACCGGGAGAAAGTGTTCGGCCAGCCGCAGGGAACCCTCAAGGAAGACAAGGAGTAGGAGAACATGGTTACCACGAACAACCGCTCTTGGAAAGCGTTACTGCCACGGAACGGCGGCATCGGAGTGTGCCCGCAGATCGGCAGGGTGAAGATCCCGCCCGTCTGCCCACGTGCCACGCTCAACCTCACCGGAGGCAGACGCATCAAAACCGTCCGCGCCTGCTGGTTCGAGGGCGACGAGGCACGTTTCGTCTCCCTCATGCCATCGACCGGTCGAATCCGCAAGGAATTGGAATCATTGAAGGGCGGCGAGACGGTCGAATTCATCGGACGCCCCTGCGAATGGCATGACATGTCTGGACAGAACTACTACATCGTCATCGTCACCGACATAGTTATCCTGCCAAAACGGCAAAACGCTTGAATTTTTCAAATAAATATCAGTATGGCGTGTGCCTGTTGTAAAAATATCGCGGAGCACACGCCATAGCATCACGTATTGCCTGGGATGCGGTCTCCGTATGGTAATAGTCTGATATACCTACTCATATTGTTCTATTCACGGCCAAATGCTTGAAACTTAGTTGATGTGCTGTATAGAATGGCTTGGTTCGAACAAAGGATGACCCGAGATAGCTTCCCCCAAAGACAGAGTCATATCTCCGGTAAGCAATGGCTTCGTTCCGGGAACCTCGTCAATTTTGCCAGCTTATTCCCCTCTAACTTCTTCGCCTTTTTCCATACAACTTCCCGATAAAACAGTTATTCTCAAAAAATCTGAGAGTTATTCCCGAAATTACGCGAAATAGTAACCCCCCTCCCATTATTATTGTTTCTAGCAAAAGTTCAAAAGAAAGGCGATGGGATGGACTCAACGATTGATAACGCTGATGTTAATCGGAATCAAACGTTTTTCTTCAATCTTGGCGCTTGGCCTCGCAGCTACAACAATCCACTCGAAGAAGCAAAGAAGCATCTATTAAAATGCAAATGGAAATTGACCGAGGATAGGAACTCATCATGCTGTTTTGAGAAACAGTCGACGCACCTCTATGTCCATTTCCTTGGATTTGCTGTGGCAACAGGACCAGATGTATCAACGGATGAGGTCATTGCCAATTGCGGTACGAAGTGGCTTGGTAACACTTCTCTTCCTGGAAGAGAGGTCAAGAAACAGAAAATTGATGGAAACAATTGGGAAGAAGAAGTTGCCCAAGCAGCGGCGGTCTTGGCATTAGAGCAGTTAAAAGATTGGGCCACTGCTCCCTCTTTTGAGGGTCAAGTTAATAGCGCGGATCGCTTATTCCTTCAACTCCAAAGAATCCATGAACTTTTTCCTCCGAGTGACAAAAAAGTCGAGGAAACATATAAGAACGAGCTTGACGAAGCAGTGGAATTGATGGAGAGAATTCGGCGAAATGCTTCGGTGGAATACCACAGCAGCAGATTTATCCTTGCATTAAAAGTGATTGAACCGGCCGCAATTCCAGCGGGCACTTTCTTTACTGGCTTAGGAGCCAATGATGGGCCACTATGGGCATGGGTGTGCGCAGGTATGGCATTTGGTGCCAAATTGATGATGCATTTGGTTCTAAAAATGTCTCATGTAGATGAGACGCCCATTTTGCAATTGCCTCGCAGAACAGTTGAATCTGACAACTAGTTTTAACTTTTCTGTCATCAATGGTGCCAATTACTCAATGGGTTGGCTAGTCTTACGGAACATTGATTATGAAATGGGTTATGGAACATGTTTTTTCGTCAGTGAATCGAAATTTCTCAGGTTAAAAGAATCCGTTTCATAAACGGACGTTTTCGGGATGTCTGTAAAAGTAAGCGTCACGTGGTCATCTCCGCACAACGCTTAAGCGCATGTTTTACCGTGAGTCAAACTTTTTATTGTCTGTACGACCACGGAATGCAAAAGGCCGATGTCCGAAGACACCGGCCAGACGCTTTACCAGGGGATGGGAATGAGACCACCCCGCCGATCTTGGCCATGTTTGCAGTGCCCCGACCGGTGCTTCCATATTAGTCGATACCATTGCTCATGTCGAGAAAGTCTTTTTTAGATAAAAATCTAGGCTCTGTTAAACCAAGATTGACATAAGACCCCTGATCATGTATCTCCTCAAGATAGAGAATACAAGATCAGGGGTTGTCAAACCCGCATTCGATGTAGGCTGGCTACGGTATTGCCTTCTTCATTCTCAACTATTCCTTGGCCGTGAACACATCGAGCAATGATTCCTTTTCTTGGCATAGTGACTTCAAAGTCTCTTCTCTTTGGACTTTTCGTATATGCCAAGCGCTGGCATACTGTGCATACTTCGCCTGGATCGATTTGTCGGGCACCGGAATTCTGATCTGGGCCAGGTCACTTATGGAAAGATAAGATACGCTCGTTCCCGTCCTTCCCTTTTCCAGCTGTCGGTGGAACCATGACTTCGAGAACAAAGCATTGGTGTATTCAGACTCAGGGCTACGATTTGTCTTCTTAAGCCATGTAATCATGCCATCTTGAAAATAGAACCGATCGGATTCTTTAATTTGGTAACAACGTCCCAGGGTGCCTCTGGAGGTGACGAGCAAATCCCCAGGCAAGGGAACCTTCCCCTCTTTTTCAAGGCTTGTGTACATGTCTTCCGAAATATACTGCCTAATCGCGGGGCTCCCACCTTCGATCATCTCATTAAGATCACCTAGGCGGATGAATGGAACGCCGTTAGCCTTCAGACTATCGGCATATATCCTTTGCGCTGAAGTGACGTCATACAGTTCGGAAATCTTACGCATGGGCCATATGTCGTCCCGTGCGATGTCTCCGAATAGTTCCTCGAACATCTGCGTTTCCTCGGTCTGTATTTTCGATATTTCAGATTTTTCTGCTTCGACGAGGCGAGACAATCTTTGATATTCGGCGGAAAGCGAATGCTGATCCTCGATTGGCGGCAGGGGAATCCGATACTTCAGCAGTTTGTCCTTGTCGCCTCTTGGCATTTTCAGCCCCTTTGAGACACTCATCGCATACTCGAAGAAATCATCCCGTCGTAACAGAAGCAAGAGGAAACTGGGATCCAGGATTTCGTTGTTTTTAGTCCTGAACACCAGGACGTCCTTGGAGCATGCTCCATCTCGGTCGGATTGCCAGATTTTCTTCAGATATGGCCTTATGTTGGAGACCAATACATCGCCTTCACCATAGGCTGTGCATGAAGGAGGTACGTTTCCTTCGTAAGGGGCTACGCCTTCCTTGTCTTTGAGCATGTTTTCCGTGCTGACATAGGTCGCCGGCTGCCTCAGTTGAGGATCTGCGGATGAGACGACGTATCTCGCCACCCTTCCCAACTCCAATGTTCTGACATCCGCCTTGTATGTTGGTCCCACGTACGGATGCCCCGCATGGATGGCGGACGTAAACTTCTCTGCGTTGAAATCAATGAGCGAAGATAGGGGTGTTCGATGACAGTAGGGCGAAAACGCGTCCAGAGGGGGCTCTTCGTCTCGGAAAGAAGCCCTGACGAGATCTGCGATGGATTGCGTCCCGTCGGTGGAGTACAGCAGTCCGCCTTCGTGCGTCACTTTGATGCCCTCGTCACCTTTGCGGTTGCTCCATTCATAGCCAAGAAATTCCTTGTTATCCGCTGATCCAGAAGGGGCGTCGATCACGAGGACGCGCTGTTCGTGGACAAGCGCATATACTCGTAATCTTTTCTTCTCATCGTCTGTGAACGTCTCATAGAAGAGATGATTTTCCTCGTTCCTCCGATGTTCCTGCGTCGCCTGTCGGTATGTTCTTTTCCCACGTAAGGACCGTAAGGCACTTGACTTAGCAAAAACGTCTGAATATGTCCGGAAATGAGGGTCTTCGGAGAAGGATTCCCAGTCGGGTTTCCGCGTCACGAACCGTTGGTAGGCTTCGGCGTCGGTTCCGGTGGCATGTAAGTATCCCCTCATTACGTCACTATCCGACCATTCATGCAAATCGGCCGATGAAAACACGGCGTCCACTGTGTCAGAAGCTAGGGATTTGCGTTTAGGTGGTTCATCAAACCGCTCCAGGAACAGGATGACCGTGTTGGCTCCGGTAGCGCCGAATGTTCCGCTTCCCATCCTTGCTATGGCTTTGATCTGGAATGTCTCAAGCAGCATGTTGCGTGCCATCGAGAAACTTTCGCTGTCCTTGACCAGCATTGGCGAGGGGAGAATGATTGCGGCGACGCCTTTCGGGCGAAGGAGCTGGCAGGATCTTTCCACGAATGCTGTCTCTATTTCGCTTCCCGTGTCCGATATGACGTCAAGAGTTTTCAATTCGTTGTTTCTGAGCTTGAGGTATGGCTTGAAAGATTTGACCGAATAAGGCGGGTTGGCTATAAGTATGTCGAAGCCACCTGCCACGACGCCTTTGTCGGGGTAGTCGTCAAGTCCGTCGCCGAAAACAATCTCTCCGTCGCCGGCGCCGTGCATGAATAGGCTGACTCGCGATACCCTCGCAAGCCTATAGTCCTTTTCTATGCCCACTAGATGCCCTTTGACCCAATCGGAATCATAATGAGCGCCAAGTGCCGTCGCGACGTTGTTGATCTCCTCGAATCCCTCCGTGAGGAAGTGGGCGGCTCCGCAGGCGTAATCAATCACCTTGGGATACTTCAGTCCCCCATCTGACATGATTTCGCCTAGTGGCAGCGATTTCCACATGAATCGAGCCAATGGAATTGGAGTGAAGAACTGGCCTTCGTTTTGCTTGAAGCCTTGGTTAAGAAGGCGCTCGAACAAGTCCCCGAGGAACTGGTTGCCCTGCATTGCCTCGCCAGCTCTCTTTTCCTCCACGAGACGGTAAGGCTGAAACAGCCGGACCATTTCGACAAGCACTTTGCTGTTCTGGAGAAACAATTCTTCATTGTGTACGTCTTTGAACGCAAAGTCGCTATTGGTATAGAATTTCAACTTGCGCAGTGTCCCGTTTAGTTCAAGCAAGAAGCCTTTGCGATTCTGGCCCGAGTATGTGCGGAGCAATCTTTCGGCATAGTCGCTTGGGACATATAGGACGTCTTCCCGCATAAGATTGCGCATGCCTTCTTGATGTAGGCGTTGAAGACGGTCTTGGAGGGATTCGTAAGTATCGCTGCCTTGGCGATACTGGAACTCTACTTCTTCGTCATCGTCTTTCCCCAACTCGTCGGCAAGTTTCGCTATGAATAGAGCCACTAGCCGATTGAATGCGTTCTCTTTGTCGGAAACATTGTTATGCCTTAGTATTTCCTCGAAACGATTGACAATTCTGTTGCCTTGGACGTCATTTGCATCAAACGCCAGTAGATCTCTTTTTCGTAAAGGGCTGACACCGGGGGCGTACGCGCGGGAATCATTGCCGAAGAGCACATCACCGTACACTCTTTTGTCATAGGTCTCATCCCATACCCGAAATAGGTCTTTTGCGGTGGAGCACTGTGAGTAAAGGGAGATGGCCTCGTCCTTTTCGGACAAAGCCATGTAATTTTTATCATCTTTGCAGGGGATGGAGTGCATGTCCCGAATCAGCGCCCCGTTCCAATCGCAGGCGTATAGAACGAGCCATTGGGTGGAGGAATCCTGCTGCCAGTAGGAAAAGAGCTGCGCACCGTCGGCTTGGGTGTCGCGCCATGCTTTTCTGAACTCGCCGCCCGGTGTTTTGCACTCGATGATGGCTAGGGTACCTCCCGAAATGTCATCGATACACACATCTGCCCGGCCGCCCGTGGGCTCGTGGCCCATGGGCCATCTGCGTTCCAATTCGATGCTTTCAGGCCTGTATCCCTTCTCCAGCAGACGACATACGCATTCCATCACGACAAAGTTCTCGTTCTGGCTGAAATTGCACGTCTCTCGTTCGTTGACTTTGAAGCCTTTATCCTCGGGGTACCGGATCTTTTCTGCCCTAGTATCCACTATGACAGAGCAATCCACTTCGGGATAGCGACGCTCCCACTGCCCAGGCTCGTCTTGGACGAACCCCAAGAAATCCAGCACGTTTTCGAGATTGTCCTTCGTAATCATTGCGCGCCGCCCTCCTTCCCAAGCGAAACCTCGAATGGCAGTCCTTTTTCTCTGACGACCGCTTTGAGGAAGATGGTGACGGCTCCGCTCATGGTCAGGCCGAGGGGTTCGAGTATCTGTAGCGCCTCGTCTTTGAGTTCTGGGTCGAGGCGCATGGTGGTGGTCGGCGTGTTCGCCATGCCTGTTCTCCTTCCATTCCTGCCGCATACAGTGTACATACAGTCTATGCTGTGACGCCCCAGTAGTCCATATACGGCGGCATGACATGCGCCCAGTCGCGCACGGTGCTGTCACATGGGGTGACGTTGATTTGACGGACGGCAATGTCTTCCCTGTCCTGCGCGTAGATGCGCCGCCATAGGAACCATGCTAGATATTCGTCCAATCGTTTCGTGCTCACGCCGCGGAATCCGTTGATAAACCCACGGAAGAGCGAGTGGAGCGCGTTGACGCGGTTAATGGCGTGGTCGTCCGCCTCAGTCCGGATGAGCACAACACCCAACGTTTCCATGGTTCCGGGGTAGGCGGTCGCCTTGTCGGTGACGGCGATTGCGCCGGGCGAGAGTTTGCCGTCCAAAGCGGCGAGGGCGCGGTTCTTGGACAATAGGCCGCGTCCGCTCATGGTCAGGAACGCACTCCCGTCGTCAGCCACGCTGGTCAACACGCAAATCTGCTCCTTACTCAATCCGCGTTTGGAGGCGGGCGTGCCCCTGTGGTGCGCGGGGCGGGGCAGGTGGAACTTGCCCCGCTTGTGGTTGCCTTTGAAGCTTTCGCGCAGGTAGGTCTCGTCCACTTGGACGGCGCATCCCGCGTCGGCGTGGAATCGGGGCAGGCGGCGGCGGATGGATTCGATGGGCCTCATGCGCATCAGCCATGAGGTGCGCAACGATATGCGGCAGCGGGCGACGCATTCGCGCAACGGCAGGCAGTCCACGAAGCATTCAAGGTACCGCATCCATACGGCGGGCTTGAGCCTGCTTCGGGTGATGATGGCGTCCTCTGCGTTGCGGAACGTCCTATGGCAGTCCTTGCACAGCCAGCGCTGCGCGCCGTCATGGTCATGGCCTTTGCGGACCACGGCTATCGAGCCACAGCGCGGGCACACTATTTCATAGTCCGCTACGGGATGCGTGGTGTGCATGTAGGCGTCCTCGTAGATGAGGTTGCGCAGTGAGTCGATGGCCTGTCGACGTTCCGTTGCGTTCATGGCCTGCAATTGGCGGCGGATGCTGTCGATGAAGGTCATGTCCACCACCTCCCATCTGTAACTACACTGTAGTTACAGATGGGGCGGGAGTCAAACCAATAATGTCAAAACTGGTTTAACAGAGCCAAAATCTATATTCCAAGATTAGGTACATACATTCCATGAATTCCATCAGGATCAACGTCGGGATTCGGTTCCGGAAGATTCGTCGTATCGTGTATCGCTCTAGGAACACGATGAGCCTTGCCATCCCTGATTCCGCGAATCATTTTGACGCGCTTCGCGAGTTGGTCCCTGATGGCGTCGAGACGTTCGAGTGCGAACATGCGCATGCGCGACAGTTCATGCGCCGCCTCGTCCGGCCAATCCGACAGGGCGTCCAGGTCGAACCGGTCCCAGTCCTCCACCAGTTTGAGCTGCCGCAGGGCCGATGGCCGGCCGGTCGCAGAGTAGAACGGTTTGGCGAACCAGTCACGTCCGTCCACATCGATCTCACCGCTCCACAGGCTCGCGCCCGTATCGTAGATTGGGGCCGGACGGACCGCAAGGGTTTCTATGTCACGGATCAGACCGAAGTTGTTGTAGTGCCGGTCGGTGTTGCGCATGAGGTAATCGATCACGAGCCAATCGTCAGTGGCGTCGCGCACCGCCCGACCGTCGGCTCCGAAACCGATGGCGGCGCGGATCCACTGGTCATGAGTGTTGAGGCCGTTGACGGTTTTGACGGATTGGAGCACCTGCCAAGCGGAGACCAGTTCCTCATGGTTGGAAAGCATGTCCGCGCAAGTGCATACCAGACGGTTGTCGCTACGAGCCAAGGAGTATCGGACGGACGGCACGCCCAGTCTCGAGCAGAGTTTCGAGGCGATGACCTCGTTCATGGGCTCCTGGCCTGTGCGGCCCGACTTGACGAGCAGTCTGCTGCCGGTGGCCTTGTCGATCGTCCAGCGTTTGGGCAGGTCGCCGCCAGTGGATACGTCGGGAGCGTTGAGGCTGATGTCATGGGATGACGAATATGAGGTGAGCAGGATCTCGCCCAACGCTTCGTCGAAGGGATTGTCAAAGAAGTTGATGTCTTTCCATTCGACCGGATCGTTCTCGCGCCTGACCCAGTATTGGTCCGACAGGCTCAGTCCGTAGGTCCGGTCGAGCAGTTCTCCGGTAGACGCCGCGCCGAGGGATTCGAGTACACGGCGGATACCATCGCGCGTGGAGGGAATGGCACGGGACTTCCACCATTCGTCGATTCTTTTGGCGTACAGCGCGCTCTTGCCGTGCATAGTGAATTCCAAAGGCAGTCGCATGGGATCGAGGACCTCGCCCGAGGAGCACGCGTGGCCGGACTCGGGATCGTATTCGAACGCAAGGACCGGATGGTTCCCGCACATGATTAATTTGCGTGGCATGCTTCCGCTCCCTTCATACTCCGTATTGAAATTAGTTCATTGTAGCTGTAAACCACGGTAGCGCCCACGATAATGCCCATAAAGGCGCTTTCCCCTCAATCATGAAGGATACTATCTTCCATCATCACGATCCCACTCCTCCAGCAGGTAATAATTACGTACGAGTGTTTCCTGGTCCGGGTTGCTCATCTCTCTTGTAGCGCCATCAAGCTCATCGTATAGAGATTGCTTGATATCGTTTCAATCATAAAGATAATGTTCTTTCGGTTTCATGGAAATTCTGCAAAAAACGGGAACAGGGTCGGATGATTCCCGTCCCTGTTCCCGTCTCGGTTTTTTTAGGATGATGTCACTCGCCCGGCTGGGTTTGCCCGGACTGTGCCGGAGTCTGTTGCGCGGCTTGTGCCTGCTGGTTGGCGAGCATCTGCTGTTGGATGAGCACACTGTTGGTTTGCGCGGTGTACTGCTTCTCGGCCATGTGCATGCTTTCCTCATGACGCAGCTGGTCGGCGTCCGTGAACACGCGGGTCTGAATCTCCTGGGCGAGACTCATGAGCTTGTCCTTTTCGAGGATGCTCACGGTGATGGCGTTCGCCCCGCCGGATGGATCATGGAAGGTCAGGGTGGCGCTCATCACGTTCGCGAAGTTCGCGACGGCGACGAGCAGACATACGATGGCGACCAGTGCGTTGGAGTCAAACATGCCGAAGCCGACGAACAGGAAGATCAAACCCCAGACGAGGCTGCCGAGGTTGAATCTCGTGTTCGTGTCGACGCTGGCGATATTGCACAACGGGATGGTCTTGGTGGACGCGCCGAGCGGAATCAGCCCGAACAGTGTGTTTGGCGCCTTGTACTGCACGCGTGTGCTGGACGCGGCGATGGAGGTTTTGAGCCAGAAGATGATCACGCTCGGGCTGAAACGGTCTCCGACGATGTTCTTCTCGCCGGGCGCGTAAGTGAATTCGGTCATGGTCTGTGCGGTTTCGGCCATGTTCTTCTCCTTTTTGCTTTCTATTGTGTTTTTTCTTGCCCTCTCTCTTTCTCCCGTATGGGCGTCGGAGAGAGGGAACAGTCTGGTTGGTTCCGCCGTGCGAACCTATTGGCGGATGATGGCGGCGGATCTGAGTTTCTCGAAGTCCCGCCGGCTCATGTGTCGTTTCGCCCGGGTCCAGAATTCTCTGAGTTCCCTGCCATCGGATGCCTTACGTTGGTTTCCGCTTGTTTCGTTTGTTCTCATGATTCGAGTCCTGGATTGTCCGGTCCGTTCGCCGCCGCGTCCTGGTCGATGGCCGGGTCCGGCAGCGGAACATTCGATTGGATGCTTGGGAATTCCAGAAGTTCCCGCTTCGGAACGGGAGTCTCTTCCGAATCGACGCCGAGCCGGTAGATTCGTTCGAATCTCTTGCCCAGATAGGTGCCGTCCGTCGTTTCCTCCAAAACGGTGCAGTGCATTAGGTCCGGGAGGAACACCTCGCTTTCGTTGGGCACGTCTCCCCTGCTGCCGACCATCGGCACTCCGTGGGAGGCGCCTTCGATGACGAGGAGGATTCCCCCGCCCCCGAGCCAATGCGGGGTGGTGACTGTCGTGGACAAGCCCGGTCCCATGGTCACCTGGTCTCCCACGTTGAAGTCCATCAGGGCGAGATAGTCGTTCGTTTCCGGGGTGTCATGGTTCTTGTAGCTTCCCGTGGCGAGTGTGCGCAGCAGTCTCAACCGTTGGTCGAGCTGTCGGACCTGATGCTGCCGGTATGCCTCCTCGGCGGCTTTCCTGCCCCATGGGGTGGGTGGCAGCATGCCTTTGGGATTGTCTTGCGGAACGAGACGCATGTATGACATCCCATCGGTCACTCCGGCTTGTTTTCTGACGTTTTCTCTGTACTTCGGATCGGTGTCCAGGGATTGTTCGACCAGGTCGAGGATCAGTTCCAGGGAGTTGGTGGAGGTTGCCTTGTCAGCGATGATGTTGACGTCCTCGAACAGCCGTTCCGCGAGATGGTTCAGATCGTATCTGTCGCGCGACATCGACGTTTGTTCGTCTTCGATTTCCGTATGCAGCCGGTTATGCCTGCGCATCTTCATGAAGGACCATGGATGTTCCGGCGTCTCCGACCGCATTTCCTCTTCCAGGTCCTTGATCGTCCGGTCTTGTTCGGCCAGACGGTCGGATAAGTCTTTGATGGTTTCTATCCGTGATCGGATTTCCTCGGCTTCGGCCATTTTGGATGGAAATACCTTTCTGTTCGTTCCATCCGGTTCACGTGCGGGCATGCCGATATCGGAAAAGGACCGGAAGGGATTGGTTCCCTTTTCCGGTCCTTCTTCTCTGGATGTCGCCCGGGCGGACGTCACATGCACAGTCCCGACATGCCTGTGCCACCGTTGCACGGATCGACGCATGGATCGGGCATCGGAACATCGGTCGTCTCCACTGTCGCGGGGAAAGAGTCCGACCCGGATGGGCCGGATTCCACGGCCGCGCGCGCGACCTGGGGTTCCTGCGACTCGTCGAAGTGGAACGAGGCTTCGGCGAGATCGGCCTGTCCGTCCTCTTCGGCCGGCGTCGGGCCCTTTCCGTGTTTGATTTCCAGGTTCATTTTTGCGATCTGGTCGGTGAGGTCGTCGTACTCCTTCTGGCCTTCCCATGGCTGGTTCAACGCGTTCCACGCGCTTTCCAGGCTGGCTTTCGCATTGCCGAGTTTGACGCCGAGGCTTTGCGCGGTGTTGGTGTTGTTGGAGATGATTCGGTCGAGCTGTCTGATGACGCTGTCGGCGCTGTTGTTGATGTCCGGCGCGCTGGTGCCGGCCCAATGCTCATGCTCGCCTTTCAATCCCACGAACGGGCGGAACACGTTGAGGCCGTTGACGGCCATGTTCCGTGAAGCGACCATGACGGTCAGACCGCAGTATTCGCCCACTTCCCGCGTTTCGCCGCGGTCGAGCCCGCGCGCGATGCCGACGAGGTCGTGGATGGCCTGTTTGCGGTCCGCGATCGGGCCGTTGCCAAGATCGAGGCCGCATATTCCCCGGGTGAGATGCTGGCCGCGGATCTCGACGGCTTCGCGGAATTTCGGCTCGTCGTCCAACGCCTCGTCGTGGAGTCTTTCGAGATTGTCCACGGTCGGCTGCAGTTGCATGTCGATCTTGAACCGGATTGATCTCTGCTGGTCGGCGTGGGCGCGTTTGAGCAGTTTCATCTGGGTGAGCTGGTTCTCGAGTTCCATACGTTTGGCGATGTTCGGGTCTCCTGTGGCGATGGCCTTCATGTCTGCGAGGCTGAGCACCGTGGCGTCCACGTCGGACGCTTCGCGTGATGGCGAGCCGGAGCTCATGATCTGGCTGATGAACCGGGCCTTGCGCTCGACCGTCTGGAACATGTAGCTGTCGAATGTGCCGACGGTGACGTACCGGTAGTCCTGCACGTTGTCGAACATGTTGCCCTGCCGGCGGACTCGGCCCTGGCGTTGTTCGAGTTCGGCGGGCTTCCAAGGGCAGTCGAGGTCGTGGATGGCGAAGAGCCTGTCCTGCACGTTCGTACCGGTGCCCAGGGTGCCGGTCGAACCGATGAGCACGCGCACCTCGCCTTTGCGGACTTTTTCGAACAGGGCCTGTTTCTTCTGTGGATCCTTTTCCTGCGCGGCGAACATGATCTCGTCTTCCGGAATTCCCAGGTCGACGAGCCGTCGTTTCAGATCGGATTGGATGTTCCACTTGCCGGACGCCGTGGTCGACGAGTCGCAGAACACGAGCTGTGTGGCCTTCTCCTCGGCATGCTCCCGCCAGATCTCGTGGATCTTCTCGGCGCAGACCTGCACCTTGCCGCCTTCCATGGGCTGGATGTCCGGATCGGACACGTCGAGCAGTTTCGGATCGAGACTGACTTTCCTGCCGTCGTTCGTGATGTTGAGCATGTTATCGTCCGACGGGTCAACGGCTCCGTCGCGCACCAGTTCGGCCCGTTCCACCAGCGCGTCGACGGCCTGTTTCTGCGCTTCGGTGGCTTCGACCGCGACGGACACCACCTCGCAGTCCGGCACGTCGAGGTCGAGCTGGTCGGCGGTCAGCAGGTCCGCGTAGTCGTGGAACGTGCTCATCAGCTCGGGAAGGTTATGGAATTTCGCGAACCGTTGCTTGATCTGGTATCCGCTGCCTTCCGGCTTGACTTCGACGCTTTCGACGATGCTGCCGTACGTGTTGGCCCAGCTGGTGAACGCCTCCACGCCCTGCGCCTTGAGCAGGTCGGGAGCGAGGTAGCGTTGCATGTTGTACAACTCGGCCATGGAGTTGGATACCGGCGTGCCGGTCGCGAACACGATGTTGCTTCCATGTCCTGCCTCGCGCAGGTACTCGCACTTGTCGAACAGGTCCTCGCATTTCTGCGCGGCCGCGACGTCCACGCCGGGCACGCTGATCGTGGTGGCGATGGCGAGGTTCTTGTATTGGTGGGCTTCGTCGACGAACAGCATGTCCACGCCGAGGTCCTCGAAGTCGATCCACTCCTTGCTTTCCCCGCTGTCGCGCAGCGCCTGGAGTTTGCCGTCGACGCGCATGCGGTCCTTCTCGGCCTGTTTGACGGTTTTGCCGAGGTTCTTCTCCATTTTGCCGATCTCGTCCTTCAGCTTCTTCGCGGAGAAGTCGTTGCCGTCCGACTTCGCTGTCTCGATGCTGTCGAGCATCTCCGCCTTACGCCGTTCGAAATACTTCTCACGGCGTTCGGGACTGACGTGCATGCGTTGGAACGTGTCCTGCCGGACGATGACCGCGTCCCAGTCGCCGGCGGCGACTTTGGCCCAGAAGCGTGCCGCGCCCTTGCCGGTGCCGTCGGCCTCCGTCATGGACAGGATGTTCGCGTCCGGGTAGAGCGTCAGATAGTCCTTCGCCCATTGTTCGGTCAGATGGTTCGGTACGACGATCATCGGCTTGGTGGCCCGGCCGAGTCGTTTCGCCTCGTGGCAGGCGGCCACGCCGGTGAAGGTCTTGCCCGCTCCCACGACGTGCGCGACGAGTGTGCCCTCCTCGGATTGCAGTATCCTCGCGACGGCCTTGCGCTGGTGCGGATACAGGTCGATGTCTGCGCTGATGCCGGGGAATGTGAGATAGGAGCCGTCGTATTCGCGCGGGTGGATGCGGTTGAACCGTTCGTTGTACACGTTCTCCAGCATGCGGGTGCGGTCCGGGTCGGTCCACACCCATTCCGCGAACGCCTGTTCGACGGTGTGGCGCTTCTGGTACAGCAGCGCGGTGGCCTGCGGGTCGCGGATCCTTCTCTTCCCGGTCGGGTCGTTCGGGTCGGGTTTGGTGAGGTTGCTGGTGGTCGCGTTGAGCGCTCCGGACACGACCTCGAACGGGTTGCGTCCCGCTCCGGTGCCCAGACCGTATTTCCGGATGGTTTCCTCGTCGAGTTTCGATCCGAGCGACGCGTTGACCTGCCAGTTGCCGGTCGTCTCGTCATGGCTGACCGTAAGGCTCCGCATGCCGCCGTCGGTGATGTTGGGCTGTTGGCCGAGGTCGAATGTGTCGATCATGAAGTCGCGGATCACTCCGGTCGGGATCCACGCGGAGCCGAGTTTCGCGGTGATGTCGTCGTGGGTGAGTCGCGCGGGCAGCGATCGCGCGAGTCGTTCGCGCAGGGATTGCAGGCTCTTGAGACGGTCCGTGTCCGCAGGTTCGGCCGGATGGGAGTCCATCCATGCGTTCCGGCGGCTTCTCCACTGTTCCAGGCCTTCCATGTCGACCATCTCGTCCAATGGTTTGAACGTCTTCTGGTCCCATGAATTGTAGCGTCCGTACCGTTTCTCGATGGTCGGATGGTTCAACCGGTCCACGTCCATCGCGTACAGGTATTCGCAGGTTTCCGGATGGGCGCGCAGGTCCTTGGCCAAGGCGAGGAAATCGCACTTGGTTTCCTTGTAGTAGCCGTGGTCCTCCACCTCCCACAGGCTTGGATCGGTGATTTTTCTCAACGCGTCGCATACCGGACCTCGTTTGAAGCTGCCGGCGTTGAGGATCGTGGCGATGACCTTGTCGTCGATGGCCTCGGAATCGGCCGAAACGGCCTTGTACAGCATGCGCATGGCACTGTTGGACGCTCCTTCGTCATCGCTTGACCAGCCGTTGTCGAAGACCGTGTCGAACAGGTCGTTGCCCGTGGGTTGTTGCGCGTTCCAGTTTTTCCCGAGCAGTTCCACGCCGGGCTTGCAGCCATCCAGGAACATGGCGGCGAAGGCCCTCTGCTGGCCGTGTCCGTGTTCTTTGAGCACGTTGGAGAACCAGGGGGCTTCGACCACGGACTTGTTCGCGTGGATCGGGTCGGTAGCGCTCTGCCATGCCCCGGTTTGGGTGAGTTCCGTCCGGCATCGTTCGACGGACACGGGCGGTGCCACGTCCTCGAGCCCGTTGTCGGCGAGCCATTCCCTCACGCGCGCATGTTCGGGCTGGTCGACCAGGTCCCGGAGCAGTCCGTCGACGTGGTCGAGTTTTCCTCCCACGTCGCCGGACAGGTATTCGTCCGCGGGCAACGGCATCCCGGTGTCCGGATCCATAACGATGAGGTCGCCGAGTTTTTCAATGGTTTCGATGTCGTCCCGGGTGTCGAGCAGTCGTCCGATGAGGTCGAGATCCACATGTCCCACACGGTCGAGGCTGACGGCCATCGCGTCGACGGGTTCATCCACGTGTTCGGGCATCGGAGGCACCGGCGTGACGACCCTCTTGGAAAGCATGTCTCCTTTGGCTTCGAACCCGTTGGGGCCGATCTTCTCCAGACTGTAGAGCTGGTTGAGGCTCGGATCGGAGTTGTTCGGGTCGAACACGCGCAGGTTCTCTTTGGAATTGAGCCTGCCGTAGGATGCGACGAACCGGTCGTACTCCCCATCGAGGTCCCTGATGCCTTGGTCCACGGCGGTGTCGGCGGCGTCCGGGTCTCGTTCGATGGCGAGCAGGCGTTCCGTCCGGTCGCGTAGGCGCAGCATGGCGGCCATGCGCGCGTCCCCGCCCTTTTTGACGCGGGAGTGCGCGGGAACGAGCTGTCCGTCCATGTCGCCGTACCAGATGTGGTCGTTGCCGTCGACCGTGTACCGCATGGCCTTTTGCACGGTCCTGTCGGGAGCGACGATCGGCTCGTTGGCGCGTTCGCCGAGTCCGTCGTGCAGGTCGATGCCATACTCTTCGAGCTGGCTGGTGAGGATGCGTTCGACCTGTCCGCCCAATCGGCCGATGTCGCCGGTTCCGGTGACGTCGATCTGCGGGCCGAATGGTCCCGAGCCGATGGTCATGGTTCCGGCGACGAGTTCGGGATGGTCGACGAACAGCCTGTTGGCGGTGACGCCGTCCCGGAATTCGGTGGTGTCCTCCCATTCGGCGGCCGTGTCGGCCAACGGCTCGTCGCGTTTGCGTAGGATCAGGATGTCGGAGACCACTTCGGTGCCGGCCTGCCTGCCGAACGTTTCCCTGGGCAGGCGGCATGCGGCGACGAGTTCGGCTTTGCGGGCGAGTTCGCGGCGCATGTTCGACGTGTTCTTGTCGAGCGTGTACCGGCTGGTGAGCACGGCGACGAGGCCGCCGGGGCGGACCGTGTCGAGACTGTGCCGGATGAACCAGTCGTGGATGACGGTACCGTCGATCCTGATCGCGTCGCTGTATGGCACGTTGCCTATCGCGAGGTCGAACGCGTCCGTGGGCAGGCCGGTCCGTTCCATCCTGTTGTTGATGATGTCGTCGTCCGGGCACAGGTAGCGTGCGATGCCGGCGCTGATCGGGTCGGCTTCGATGCCGGTGAACGCGTAGGAGGATCCGGCCGGAGTGCTGCGGATGAAGTTGCCGGTTCCGCAGCCCGGCTCCAGCACCATGTCCGGGTGCTTCGGATCCCGGCCGAAACCGGCCTTGCCGAGCGCCTGCCACATCGCGTCCACGACGGGCCGCGGCGTGTAGAAGGCGGTGAGCGTGCTGCTGCGCGCGTCCGCGTATTCGGCGTCGGTGAGCAGTTCGCGCAGACGCGTGTTGATCCCACTCCATGCCGGATCGGCTCCACCCTCCTCGAACGCCTTCTGGGCGCCGCCCCATCCCGCGTACGCGGCGAGGGCGCGGATGTCGTCCTCGGTGGGTTCGCGGCCGCTGTCGTCGAGGTCGCGCAGCACCTCGATGGCGCGCACGTTCGCACGCGCCCGTTCGAGACTGGATCCCGTGGCCTGCAGGTCCGGGTCGAGCAGACCGCGGTCGATGTGGGTCAGAGGGCTTCGATCACGTTCCTGATGGCGATCTCCTCGGCCTGATGCTCCGCCATCTTGAGTCCCTTGAACCACGGATCCCAGTTGCCCGGCTGCTTGAGGTGCTGGTGCGTCTTGTCCCAATGGTTGACGTACTCGGTGATCGTCCGGCCGTAGTCCTTCTGGACCTGGTCCATGTAGGCGTCCAACGCCGGCATCCCCTGCCTCTTGAGTTCCTTGAGCTGTTCCGGCAGATGCTCCGCCATGAACAGGTACCTCATCTTCTTGATTCCCTGGTACGGGCAGTACGTGACCGTCATTCCGGATCGTCTCCTTCCTCGCATCGTTTTCTTCCGTTTCATGGGAAGAGCCCGAATTAGACATCGTGCCTAATTTCGTTTGGCTATAATTCTCCCCCCGATTCTGCCGGGAGTCAAGTCCGGACGGCATGTCGTCGAAATCGAAGGCGAGTTGTTCCGCTTCGATGGTGGCCGCGACCACCGGTTCCGGAGCTTCCGCGACGTTCTCCGACGCCAGCCCGTCGCCGCTGTCGGGCAGGTCTCTCCCCTCCCCGGCTTCGGATTGTGTCCCCGCTTCGGCCGCGGGGGCGTCCGCGCCGGATACGATGGCATCGTCCTGTACTGGCGTGGAGAATCTGCGTCCGTCGTGGACCATGTCGTAGATGAGGTCCTTGAAACGGTCGTCGTCCATAAGACGTCCGATTCGCGGATGGTCGGCGACGGCGGATCCGAGGCCCTTTTCGAAATCACGGCTGCCGATGGCAGTCGATCTGTCTGCCTCGCGGATGATGGACCTCAGATGCCGGTCCGCAGCCATATGGTCGGCGATGGCGTCCACCGTGGCGTACGATCCGGCGCCGAGCATATCCTCGATGTCGTGGCGCATGCGCGTGCTTTTCGTGCCCAAAAGGTCCGGGTCGAGGCCCGTATGGTGGAGCCATGCGCCGTAGACCGTCCCGTATCCGCAGTCGAGCCGCTTGGACAGTTCCTCGAACACGCGTTCGCGCACGATGGAGTCCACCGCTCCGGTGACCGCGTAGAAATCGTGGCCGTCTCCCATGGGGAACGATTCGACGGCCTCGCGGAACGTGGTCCGCGGGTCGATGCGGCCTCCTTCCGGATCGTCCGGGAATTCGTGGGAGTACCAGTCCCGGATGCCGGATTCGAGACCATCCACGCCGTTCCAGTCGAATGGTTCCGCCGGCGTATCCGTGGATGATGCGGCGGCCGTCTCCGGCTCCTCGGCCATGTCCGCGGCATGTTCCGTCCGGTCGGCCATGGCCATGACCTCTTCGGCCGTCACCTGGTGGTTTCCGTCTTTCGTGACCATGGTGACGGGCAGTACGTCCAGCAGTCTGTCGATGTTCTCGCGGCGTCGTTCCCGGTCTTGTCCGGCTGCCCGTTCCGGCCGTCCTCCACTGGTTCCTCCGGCGTCGAGGATGTCCGAGACCTGTCGGGCGGCGTCGTCGGACAGCAGTTCCACCGTTCCTTCCGGCATGCCATGTCCGCCGGCCAGTGACGTGAAGACGATCTGCGGACCGTGGCCCGTCTCATGTCCGGGCTTCGTGCCGGCCGTTCCGGAAGTATCGGCGGCGGTCGTATCGGGCGTGTCCGTCGCCGTGTTGAAGGAGTCCCATGAGTCCGGACTGTCGAAGATGCCTTCGCGGAGACTCCTGAGTTCCGTTTCCGTGGCCTCCGGCCCCTCGTGGACCATGCCTTCATCGTCGAACCAGTCGAGCCGGTAGGCCATGGGCGTTCCGTTCGCGTCGCGTGCGGCCACCTCGTATCCGGCGAACTGGCTCGCGCCGTTCTCGCTGGTTCCCGCGTCCGTGTCGTGCGCGTCGATATAGCCGATGACCGCATTCTCGAACGCCGCGTATTGGCCTGACAATGCGGCGTCAAGGGCTGTTCTCGTATTGTCGGACGGGTCTTTCATCTCCCGTTCGGCCTGGTCGATCCACTCCGTGGTGAACCATTCGGGACGGTCTTCCGGCCTGATTGTCCCGTCGATCTCGCGGAGTTTCGCGATCTGCGCGTCCACGCTGCCGGCCCATAGGTATTTCTCCGCATGTGATGGGCCGAGGAAATAGTCGACGTCGTCCTTGAGGCGTCCGAGCAGCCGCAGGTTGAACCCGTAGGTTCCGTCCGCTCCGGGAGATGCCGCCAGGGTCCGTTCCGCGTTGGATGCCGCGGCTTTCGGAAATCCCCGTCCGGCGAGGATGGTCCGTGCCTGGGTGTTGCCTTCCGACTGGGCGATGAGGCCAAGCATGTCCTTGCCGAGTTCCCCGGCGTATTCCGTCGCCGCCGTGTCGATGAGCGTGCGCCAGTTCTCATCATCGTCGTCGGGCATGCTGAGGATCATTCCCACGGGAGCGTGCTCCAGCATGGTTCTCGCGGCCTGTCGGACGACTTCCTGCCGGGACTGGTCGAGGCTGTATCTGCGGTTCATCGGATTGGTGTATGTCGTGAGAAGCCCGGGTGAGGTGATGACTCGTCTGATGGCGTTGACTTCGCTGTCCATGTCGAATTCGCCTGTGCCGATTAGGGCGGAGACCACGTCCGGGTGGTTCTCCGTTTTGATCATGTCGGACAGGCGCGCGCGGTCGAGCCTGCCGGATTCGACGGCGTTCTTCCTGGATGGCCACCAGTCGCGGCCGCTGAGACGGTGGAGCAGGTCGTCCGAGGCTTTCGGCAGCATGCTTGCCGCCAGTCGGCTGTCCGTCTGGTTCCAGCAGCACAGGTCGATGGCGTTCTGGCTGAGTTTGCCTGATTCGACGAGCATCTGCAGCAGTCTCGTGTTGCTTTCGGTGCGGGCCATGTCCTCGAGCAGACGTGCCGGCGTGCCGGCATAGCGGATGATCGCCTGGCGGAGTTCCGGCAGTCCGCTGGCCGCGAGGGTTTCCAGATCGTCCTCGTCGAGGCTGGAAAGGTCCGCATCATGGGTCATTTCCACGAGTTCGTCCAACGCGTTGTAGTCGCGGTTCCGCCATTGCGGGTCGAGCAGATGCCGTGCGATCTGCTGTGGGGTGGAATGTTCGCGTGCCCAACGCAGTTCGGCCCAATCGTCGGAACGGTAGAGTTCTTCGACCTGCCAGCTGGTGTTTTCGTCGATCATTGTGGCTGTTCCTTCCATTCGGCTCACCGCATGCCTTCCAATGTGGGGCGTGGCTTGTCGTCCGCCGTGTCGGCCGATGCCGGATTCGGGTACGGGAGCATGTCGGAGAGTTGTTTCGGTTTTTTGTTGCTTCCCATGTACGGTTCGTCCGGCAGGCTGTCGCCGTCGAACGCGCGCGCCCAGGGGTTCAGCGATGCGGGTGGACGCCACTCGTCCGTCGCCGGAGGCTCGGGTTCCTTCCTCCTTCGTGTTGGAATGGTTCTCGCCGTGTCGGGTGTGTTCAGTTCCTCGTCCGTTCCGGTCTTGTCGTCACGCATGATGTCCGTCTCCTTTCACATTCCGATCCCGGGTCCTGTGGCGGGCATGGCGCCTTGGTCGATGCCTGGATCCGGGTCGGGCAGGGCGTTCGCGTCTGGGAAGGCCGAAGCCCAGGGATCCCCGACCTGTGCCGGTTGGGTCTGGCTGACGGCATCCGGCATGGTGGTGGAGGGATCATCCGGCATGGATGCCCATGGGTCGTCGGCCGCTGTGGTGGAATACCGGTCCTCGATGGCCTGCAATAGGCTTCTGATGGCCGAGAGGCGGTTCGGTTCATGGCCGATGTATTCGGCGATGGGGCCTTCGACCGGTTCCGTATGGTTCCATTTCTCTCCGGCGAGACGCCAGAGCCATTCGCCGTCCGATGCCACGATGCTGCCGAGGACCTGCCCGTCGGGCAGTTCCGCGTCGGCGCGTCTCGGACCGTTCGCCCAGGCCGGGCCGGATCGCAGTTCCACGTCCTCGATGGTGAAGTCCTTGCCGTCGATGCTGAGTCTTTTCACGTCTTCCATTGGTTGTTCCTTCGTTGGTTTTGTTTGGAGTTCCGGCATGTAGTCGATGGGATTGAGTTGGAATGAGGAGCACAGTTGCGCGAATGCCTCAAGGGTGACGGCCGAGCCTTTTTTGATGCGGGTGAACATCGCCGGGCTCACGCCTGCTTTTTCGGCCAATGCGGCCCAAGGCATGCCGGTTTTGTTCCGATACCGGTTGATGTCCTCGCGGAACCGTTCCATATCGATGGATGACATGGTTGGTTCTCACATTCCGATTCCGGGACCCATGGGACCGTTGCCGGCTGCCGGGTCGATGCCGGGATCCGGATCGGGAATGGTCGGCCCGCTGGCTTGGAACAAGGCGTCCGGGTCGACGCCGGTCCACGGGTCCGGCGCTTTCACGCGTGCGGCGGAGGATCGTTCGTCCATTACGCAGACGCGGTCAGTGAGGTCGGCCGGCATGTCGTCCGCGTATGCGCCGACGCTTTTCAGAATCGGCGTACGGTTGTCCCATACGAGCCGGTCCGCGGTGGTCTGGTCCATGCCGACCCAGTCGCCGTCCTTGTTGACCCTCAGATACCGGTCCCTGTCGGGGTTCCATCCGCCGTACATGGTTTTCTCCGCGATCTCGCCATCGATGAGATGCTCTCCGACGGTTTCGCGGGCGGTTTCGGACGGGTAGGCGCGGTAGTATCCGAGGTCGCTTTCACCGTCCATGTCATGGACGGTATCGACGATGTCGTGCAGCAGTCCAATGTTCTCCGGCGTGCGTTCGATGAGATTATCGGCGTCCAGTTCAAGGGCGATCTGCGATGCGGCGGTGGCGCGCGCCATGACGGCGTCCGACGGGTCTTCGTCGCGGGTGGTCCAATAGGCGCCGTCGTTGCTGGACCATAAGGCATCGGCCGCGGCATCATGCCAGTATCCGGGGTCGTTCCAGTTCGCGGACCATTCCTTGATCTCGTCGTCGAAGCCGGTCATGTTCGTCATGGCGATGTACCGGTCGTGTTCGATTCCCGGTGGGAGGACCGAGTCGAACTGGTCTTCGGTGACCCAGCGGAATTGGTCGTACCTGTCGGGCTTGTAGCAGTCCTCTCCGAGCTGGTAGCATTCCTCGCCGATTCCGATCGGCTCTTCGATGGCGTTGCTTCGTGCGAAGAGCGATAACCGTTCGGTCGCCTGGTCGCGCCATGCTTCCATCTGTTCCAAGGTCGGGTTTTCCATGTTCGTCTCCTTTCCGTCACATTCCGATTCCGGGACCCATGGGACCGTTGCCGGAGTTCGGGTCGATGCCGGGATCCGGCATGGGAAGCCCAGCGTCCGACCGTTGTTCCGGACGGTCCGGCAGTGGGACGGCCCGCATGCGTTCGATGGCGTCGGCGGTGAGTGATTGGTCGAATTCCTTGGACAGTCCGGGATCGGTGGCGATCTTCGCGAGTGTGGACGTGGTGGAGAAGTCGATGCCCGGATATCTCATGCCGAGTTCCCGTTGCGTGTAGAGGATGGTCCAGTCCTGGATCTCCTCATGCCGGTCGAGGATGTTTTCGATGGCGTGTGAGAGAGCGTCATGGTTCATGAAGGACAGTTCCGAACGTTGGGTTACGTCGACCATGATGGTTTCCTTTCCGACGGGGCTTTCCCGTCTTCCTCCTGTCCACATGCCCCCGGTTTTTTCGCCGCCGATATTTTTTTCGAGGATGAAAAACCGATATCGGTTGGGATGCGTGTGGAAGGGACGCACCATTCGATATCGGGAAGGAATTGAATTGCGTCTTGTGATCGCTGAGAAACGTTCCGTGGCTTTCGCCATCGCGCAGGCGTTGGGTGATGTGCGGCAGGGTGATGGGTATGTTTCGGCCGGAGGGGCGCTCATCTCGTGGGCGCAGGGTCATCTGGTGGAATTGTCGGATCCGGAGGAATACACGGACATGCCCTGGTCCGCGCGCAAATGGACGATGGAGTCCCTTCCCATCGATCCGAAGTCATGGCGTTGGCGTTTGAGCGGTGCGAAGGGCGCGGTGCAACGTTACCGTTCCCTCGTCGAACTGCTTCGTTCCGACAAGGTGACCGAGCTGGTCAACGCGTGCGATCCGGACCGTGAGGGCGAGGCCATATTCCGACGTGTCCTCATGGCCTCGAAGGTCTCCAAACCTTCACTGCGCCTGTGGGTCGCGTCATTGGACGAGCAGGCGATCCGCGACGCGTGGAAAAGGATGCGTCCGGAATCCGATTACGATGGTCTGGCCGACGCGGCGGACGCCAGGGCGAAGGCCGACTGGCTGGTCGGTATGAACGCGTCACGCGCCCATACGCTCGCATGGCATCGCAGTCTGTCGCTCGGACGCGTGCGCACACCCACGCTGAACATGGTCGTCCAACGTGATCTCGCCATCGAATCACACAAGCCGACTCCGTTCTGGCGACTCATCGTGCCGATGGACGGGTGGACGCTTGAAAGCGGGAAGATCGAGGACCGGGCGTCGGCCGACCGCGTGCTGGCCGACGCGATGGGGCTTCCCGTGGAGATCCTGGAGGTGAGACGGCGTCGCGAGCATGCGAAGCCGCCGACCCTGTTCGACCTGACCGGATTGCAGAAGGCCATGAGCGACCGGCACGGGCTGACCGCCGAGCAGACGCTGGACTGTCTGCAGCACTTGTACGAGATGAAGGTAGCGACCTATCCCCGCACCGATTCCAAATACGTCACCCATGATGACGTGGACGGGTTGAAGGAACTGCTGCAGCCGAAATACGCGTTGGGTTTCCTGGATCAGAAGCCCGTCGACGCGATCCACGACCTGTATTCCGCCGGCGGCTTCGATCCGATGCGGTGCGTCGCGGACGACAAGGTCCAAGGTCATACCGCGATCCTTCCGACGCGGCGTCTCACATACGACGTGTTCCAGCATGACCTGACGGACATGGAACGCAAGGTCATGACCGTGATCCTGACGCGCATGTGGGCCGCCTGCGCCACGGACCGTGTCCACGACACGGTGAAGGTCGATGCGGCATTGGATGAACGTCATGCCGATGGTTCCACGGAACGGGTTCCGCTGTCCGCGTCGAGCGACGTTACCGTCGAGGCGGGTTGGACCGCCATCGAGGGCACGTCGCGAAAGGACGATGCGGAGAAGAAGCCTGTGAATCGGATACCCGACTCCCTAGGGAAGGGTCCTCTCCCCCAGTCCGGCGCCCCGTCTCTTACGGAGGGCGTGTCCGCGCCGCCGAAACCGTTCACGGAGGCCACATTGCTGTCCGCCATGGAGCATGCGAGCCGTTTCGTCGCGGACAGTGACCTGAAAGCCGCCTTGGATGACGACACGAGCCATTCGGGCGGTATCGGCACGCCCGCGACCCGCGCCGGCATTCTCGAGAGCCTGGTCAAAAGCGGCTACCTGCAGCGTAAGGGCAAGCAGATCCGTAGCACTACCGCCGGGCGGATGCTCGTCGGTGTCGCCATCGACGAGTTGAAGGATGTGAAGCTCACCGCGCAATGGGAGCAGAGCCTTGCCGACATCGAACATGGCAGGGGCGACGAGACGGTCTTTCTGAACGAGATCCGCACGGCCTGCGCCGCGATGCCCGGCCGTGTCATGGAGATGACCCAGCGCGACAGCCTGCGACAGTTGGCGCAGCAGGCCGGCGAACGCGAGTCGTTCGGTCCCTGCCCGCGTTGCGGCAAACCCGTGGTCAAGACCGGCAGCATCTGGCAATGCTCGTCGAACAAGAGCGTGAGGGATGATGCCGGTGCCTGGAAGCTCGGCGAGGGTTGCGGCTACAAGATCTTCGCGGAGAAGTTCGGCAAGAAGCTCACCGACAGCATGGTCCGCCGCACGCTGGAAGGCAAACGTCCGAAAGTGTCCGGCCTGAAATCCAAGGCCGGCAAGACGTTCGACGCGCGCCTGGTGCCGGACAGGCAGTACGGCATCGGATTGTCGTTCGACGATCTGAACAGGAAAAAGAAGTAAGAGGATTCCGTTCACGGCGTTATCCGCAAGGCAGAGAGCCGTTATTCGGAAGGGGGACGCGCTCACCAAATGTCCTATGCTCCGTGAATCGCCGGAGTGAGGGACGTTCTCGCATCACGTTCTGATTGCGGGATGATTTACGCCCATTTACGAAGGCTTGACGCGAAATGAGCGAAAGATGAACATCGACAAGATTGGCAATGCCCTTGACGTTCCGTTCATGGCATTGTGCAGCCGCGTCGACCGTCTACAATTGGGCACATTGGAACGAGCACTACCGGGGAGAAAAACATGGGAAGTCTGATGAACCAGGTGTTTTACACCGACGCATACGATTTGAGCATCGTCAGCCTGATCGTCGCGGTCTTTGCCGTCGCGATCGTCGCATGGGTCGTCTGGGAGCTTGCCCAGGTGATCCTCCGCCACATGATCGGGAAAGAATACTCCGTGCGCGTGCCTTTCTCCGTGAGGGTCGGCCTGAACCGGCGTCACTCGCCCGACGGATTCAGCATGGGATACCCATACTGGCAGGCGGCCAAGAAGGACGGCACCCGCGACCTGCGGACGAACAACACGCGCATCGTCCGCACGCCCACGGTCATCTTCCTCGGGGGATGGCGTCTGAGCGTCAGGAACCCGTTCACGGCCTACGATTTCGTGAACGACCTGCGCGACGCGGGCCATGACCTGGGACGCTGCCCTGAGGAGCAGTGGAAGCTCAGGTGTCTCACAGAACGGGAACGCGCCCGCAGCGAGGCGACCAGCATCGACGGCATCGTGAACAGATTCAGGGATCATCCGACCGATTTCGAACCTTTCTGCGCGGATCTGTTCCATACGCTCGGCTGGCGGGCGGAGACCACGCCGCCGTCGCGCGACGGCGGCTTCGATCTCAGGATGATCAGCCCGGAGGGTGAGACCTATATCGCCGAATGCAAGTGCTACTCGCCACGGCATCATGTCGGGCGTCCGGTCGTCCAGAAACTGCATGGAGCCAACGCCGTCGAACAGGCGCACGGCATGATGCTGGTGACGACCAGCTCGTTCTCGCAGGACGCCGTGGACTATGCCGCCCAGGCAGGCGTCGAGCTCGTCGACGGTTCCGCTCTCGTCGGTCTGTGCCGTCGCGCGTGGGGAGGTCAGCCCACCGCCATTATCCCGGAGCGTTCCGCCAGGATGACCCGCGCAGAGCTCATGTCGCGCATCCCCGCCGACATGCGGAGCCGTTATCTGAAATATGCGAGGACGAAGTAGCCCTATTTACATTGCGACGAGCAACGGCTTGCGCTGGAGCATATTCTGGATGAGCGTGCCCATGTCGGCGACCGGCAGGTAGCGGGCGATGATGGTCCAGATGATCGCGACCTCGATCAGGCCGAGGATGACGGTCACCGTTCCCCAAGCGAGTTGCATCCATAGTCTCGGCCCGGTGGCCGCCCGCCCGGTCACTCCGGCGATCACCGTGAGGATGATGAGCGCCGGCACCAATAAGGTGATGTCCCATCCGTTGAACCATTGGCTTACCGAGACAAGCCATTCTACGAGAGTCTCGAGGATTCCTGCCATGTTGCTGTCCTTTCGTTGTTGTTTTCCGTTGTCTGTTCCACATGCGATTCATCCATCGGAAGCCGATGGAGGGTCTCTCGCATCGTTTCGAGTTCCTTCTGGTCCGCTTCCCGTCCCATGCCGTACATTGACGCGAGCGTGAGCAGACTCTGCTCGACATCCTCGGGAAGACGGCCCTCGTGCCTGTCGGACGGATGAGTTTCGTAGTATTCCTCGATGGTCGTCGAGCATTGCCGCAGTTCGTCCCAAGTGGGCATGTCATGGTCCATGGGCTGCATGGTTCTTTTGTTCTGAATGGGTTCCGCGTCCATGAGGTCCGTGGCGGTTCCTCCATATGTCATGGTGAGCGCGTCAAGGCTTTGCCTGATGGTCGGTGGCAGCAGCGAGTACGTGTCGTGGCTGCGCTCATCCGCGTCCATGACAGCCCGTTCCATGTAGTATTCCTCCAATCGTCGCATGCGGTCCCTGCGGTTCGCGTCGATGATTTCCGCTTCTCCCGTTCCGTGGTCGGCCAATCGGGCGATCCTGCCGTTGATGGGATCGGTCAGCGCGTCAAGTGCCGATTGTGCGGCCTCGTCGATATGGTCGCTGTAATCCTCGCCAAACGTCTCGCGGCATGCCTGGGCGATGCCGCCGACCTCGTCGCGTATCCTGCCGAGGGTGACGTCGGGATCGTATCTGCCATGGATGAAGTCGAGGGCCGCGTCGTCCGCGATGTCGGACATACGGCTGATGAAACCGATGTCCCGGGAGCATCGGCCGAGCAGTCTGTCCCCGTCGGGCGTGGGTTTGGTGTCCATTGGAATGCCGGAGTCCAGAAGCTTTCCCTCCACATGGACGACCGGCTCCTTCCGTATCGGTGCTTTTTCCTTGATCGGAGTCTTGGCCGTGACCGGGATGCGGGTCCCTTCCCGGGTGGGTTTGGGCGGCTTGACCACTCCGCTGGTGTGGTTGATGCGGCCGTTGAGGTTGGCCCAATGCTGTTCCTGTCTGCCGCTTTCCGCGGGAGGCCTCTCCCCTAGCGGATTGTCGGCGTCCTTCACACTCCACATGGCGCGGTAGACGACGACGTCGCGCAGGAGACGCTTGTCGGAGTCCCCGGCCGCGGCGAGTACCTGGCCGACCCATGCCTGCTTGGTTCGGCGCGCTTCCTGTTCGAGGCTGTCGATCCTGGTTTCGATGAGCCGTTCGTTCTGCCGCACCAGGTCGAGGGCCGCGTCATGCTTGCGGGAGCGTATGGGAGGCAGGATGCCACCCACCCAATCGTCGTGCACGCTGCCGTTGACCCGGTCCAACAGGTTGGCGTTCAATCGTCCCGCTATGGTCGCCGCCCAGTCGGGTTCCACGGGCCGGTTTTTCTTTTTCAGGTCCGGATCGTCGTTGATGATCCCGCGTGCGGTTTTGCGCAACGCTTCCCATTCGGGGAACATGGACTGGTCGATATCGTCCCGGGCCTGTATATGCGCGTCAAGCATGGCCTTGACCGCCGGCGTGTACCGCTCGTCCATGCTGAACCGGCTGCGGCCGGGGTCCAGGGATGGTTCCTCATGGTATGGGATGCCGGTCTCGTCCATCATGTGCCGGACTGTTTCGATCATGTCGGATGGCGCGTCCATGTCGAGCGTGAACGTGCCGCCTGTTTCCGTGCCGGCCGCGGGCATCATGCCGCGTGCCGCGTGGATGGCGGCATGTTCGGCCTTCTCCTCCGTGAGCCTGCGTGGCTTCTTCTCAAGGCTTTGTCTGATGATGGCGGTGGCACGTTTCGGGTCGGTCATGTAGGCGCGGGACCAGACTCCACGGAGCCATTCGAAGCTTGGACTGCGTTTGATCTTGTCCACGGTCCTCGCGTCGTGCGTCTTGCCGAGCATGGCGAGCAGGTGGGGGCCGGCGATGAGTCCGGCCGCGTAATCGTGTTCGCGGAGCAGCCGTTTCAGATCGTACCGGTCCTTGTATTCCTGTTCCATGGTTTCGGTCGCGGTCATGGTCTCCGTGTGGGTCAATAGCGAGTCGAGCATGCGGCTCATGGCGATTTTCCTCGGGTCTTCTTCCGCACCGGTGAGCATGTGGTCGATATGACGGTCCTCTTCGCTTTTGCATCCGAACAGGAAATGGTTTTCCTCCTTGCCACGCGAGCCCGCGACGTATTGCAGGTTGCATGCCATGTTCTCGTCGGATGGGAACACCGCGGCGCACCGGTCCACGGTCATGCCCTGGCTGCGGTGGACGGTGGCAGCGTATCCGGCTTCGCATGCTTCCTTGAGCCAGTCGTTCGGGATTCTGCATTCGACGCCGTCCGCGAGGTTCACGCATCTCGCGCCCGCTTTGCCGGTGGAGATGATTTTGAACGTCATGCCGTTTTCGATGGGCCGGCCGATCTGGTCGCGCACGTTTCGCGAATTGGTTCGGCAGACGATCTGGTCTCCGGTTCCGACGTCGAGTCCGTCGCGCAGACGGCAGAGCTTGGCAGGATCGCTTTCGCTTCTTCCCTGCGCGCGTCGTTCGAGGATGAACCGTTGGTTGATGTCGCGTACCTGCGCGTTCGTGCCGGCGAGCAGAAGCGTGGATTTGCCGAGCGCCTGCCATTTGATGCACATCTGGTACGCCTCTTCCTCCAGGTCGACGTCCTCGCCCCAGTGGATGCGGTCGTGCTCCATGTATTCGTCGATGAGTCGGCGGCATTCGTCGACGCTCGACTCGTCCAACCGGTCGCCGCCCTCACGCAGCCGGAGCGTCGCGTCGGCCTCGCCTTCCCAACGTCGTCGGGAAGCGGGACCTTCCGGATCGTCCGCCCATTTCTCGGCTTTGCCGGTGAACCGCCAGAGGCTGGTCAATCGTTCGCATTTCCCGTGCCGGTCGGCGTAGCCGAGCATGCCTCCGGCTCCGGAGACGGAGTCGAGCTGTTTGGGGTCGCCGGTGAGGATGACCTTGGCTCCATGGAATTCGGCGAGTTTGGTGATCCATTGCAGGAGCCTGGTGTCGGTCATGCCTGCCTCGTCCACGATGATCAGCTGGTTCGGCCGGATCGTAGACGAGTCCGTGATGTGACGGGTCGCTATCCTGGTGCGGATGAACAATCGTTCCAACGGGTTGGACGCGTTCCTCAACTGTTGTTGGAGTCTGCCTTCCTGTTGGATCTCGGCTTTGATCCGTTCGGGATTGTTGAGGGTCAGGAGCATAGCGATGGTCATGCTTTCGCATCCGATGCTGTCTTTGAGCTCGCCCACCGCCCTGGCGCTGGTCGCCAGGCCGATGACGCTGTCGGCACCGTATTTGGCCTGCCATGCTTGCGCGACCGCTTTCATGGTGGTGGTCTTGCCTGTGCCTGCCGGTCCGATGATGCTGCTGACCAGGCGGGGGTTCTCCAACGCGTATGCGGCCGCACGCTGCTGGTCGGGTGCGAGCGGATAGCCGCCTTGTGCTTTCATCCGCTCATTCCACCGGTCGAGCCACTGGTTGCCTTGCCCTGGCTTGTATCCGATTCCGGTGGTTTTGTCGAGGCTGGCGATCATGTATTGTTCAGCTTCGAGCACATCGGTCGTCGTGTACTGTTCGAGGTCGGCGTCCTCGAACACGTTTTGCCCTTGGCGTGTGGCGATGCTCAGATCGTCCAACGCGCCGTCCGGGAGTTTGTACCGGTCCGGTGTAAGTTTGACGCATTGGCCGAGCGCCCTGTCGGCGATCTTGTTCGCGACGATGATGCGCTGTGCGGGGTCGATGCGCACCTCACGCAGGAGACGTTCGGCTTCGGCGCGCACGTTGGTGCGTTTCCATACGGTGTGCGCGTTGACTGTTTTCCGGATGGCGGCGCGTGCCTGACGGTCCAGATATTCGTCGCCGCCTCCGGCAAGCCGGGTGAGGTCGGCGAGCTGGCCGAGCAGGAGTCGTGCGATGTCGTCCTCGCCTTCTGCGTCCACATGCATGAGGCCGGTCTTGTGTGAGTTGACGTCTTTGAGCATCTGGTCGATCTGGATGCCGGGAGCGACTTCGCCGAGTTTCCGGAACCAGTGGTCGCGTTTCGCTTTCAGGGATGGTTGGATCTCTGGCTTCGCCTTGCGGGTGGCGAGCCATGCTTCCTTATGCAGTTCCGCTTTAGTCTTCCAACCGGCCTGCTTGCCCGTGGAGGTCTCGTACTCCTTGATTTTCTTTTTGAGCAGGAGATCGATTTCCGCGTCCCTGCTGCTGAACGCGTTGATGAGTTCCTGTGGAACGCCTTCGATCTCGTTGACCATGGCTTTGGTGTTGGTGTCCTGTTTGAGGGTCCATGACCAGCCGAACCGTTCGGTGAGCAGGTCCTGCAGCAGGTTCTCATGCACTTCGCTGATCTCGACCATGCTGGCGTAGATCTTCCGACCATCCAACGCGGTCCACATCTTGTCGGACGAGCGGCGCACGCGGTTGCTGATGACGATGTGCTTGTGTGGCTGCGGGTCGCCGTTGCGGTTGTCGTAGTGGTCGAACGCGAAACCGGCCACGCCGTCGGCCGCGACGCTGGCGACTCCTCCTTGTCCGGCGCGGGTCGTCGCATACTCGTTTTCGAAATAGTCGATGGTCATTTCCGCGGCCTTGCGCATGCACTCGTCGATGCCGTCCCTGGTTTCCTTGTCTCCGAACGCCCAGAGGATGCTGATGCTTTTCGGCTGGCGTGTGGTCAGGTCGAAGCCGGCGACCGGCGCTTCCCCGTTGTCGCCTTCGCTCATTTTCACGTCTCCGAGGTATTGGCCGTTGGACGGGTTGCGTCGTTCGTTGATGAGTGCGCGGACGGTTTTGCTGGAGGCCGTGGTGCCGACCTTGCCGCCGACGAGTTCCGCGCCCTTGCCGATCCAAACGCCTGGTGGGTTGCCGGCCGCCGTGTAGTAGGCGCTCGGATCGGATGGGTTCAACGCGTTGTCACCGTCGATCGCCTCCCGCGCGTCACGGAGCGGGTATTCGGCGTTGGTGAGTTTGGTGAGGTTCATTGCCATGGTTTGTTCACTTGTCTCCGGTGGGTATCGGCCCCGTGTATCCGAGGTGCCTGAGCATGCGTTCCGCATCACCCTGCGTGCCGTGCTGGTCGATAGCGCGCATGAGGTTCGCGACGTATCCGTTCGCCGTCGCCTGTCCGATGAGTTCCGGCTTGCATTCCAGGATGGTTTTCAGTTGGAACATGCATGAGAACCGACTGGCTTTTCTGACGCTTTTGATTTCCTTGTGCGCGTTCAGGGTGGATTCTCGTTTCCCGTCGGCCCTTTTCCGATAGTCCCCGCCTTGCCTGTTCAACTGGTCCAAGGCCAGTTCCGCCGACTTGTTCTTTTTGAAATCGATCGTGTCCTGTTTCCGCCGGGCATACGCCGCTCGGCACGACCTGCTGCAGAACCGTGCGGTCGGTCCTCGTTTGGGCTTGCGGATCAGTTTGCCGCAGATGGGACATATTCCATCGATCAGCCCGTATCTCTCGTCCAGTTCGTGCCGTCTGCGTTTGATTTCTGAAGCCCGCATGCGCAGTCCGATGAGCTGCCGGTCTTCCTTCTTTCCCATGACCGATCCTCACTTGTATGTCCACGGACCGCGATCGTCGGCCCATCGGCCTCCCGCGATGTTGTCCTCGCGCCAGATATGCTTCAACGCGGTCTCATAGGTGACCGTCGTCTCCTTGTGGTCCAGGTCGCCCGTGTATTCGTCCTCGAGTCGTTCGCCCGGTTCGTCAATGCGTCCCATGAACGTGCGTGGCGCTCTGCCTTCCGGACTCACATCCGAATCGTCGTTCCACCGTCGCACGCCATTCCAATGGACGCTGTCGGCTATCAGATTCATCCCGTCCGAACCGATCTCGGCGGACAGCCAACGGAAATCGTCCCCGTAATCGATGGGGATCATCGGACTGATCTGGAACATCAATATCGCCTGACGGGTAAGCTGATAGACCATTTCGACCACCGCCCTGTCATGCCCGGGAGCGAACCCGTTGTAGTCGGCGATCTCACGACCCAAAGATTCCAAGGCGTCCCGCCGGTCGAGCCACGCCTGCAGCAGACGATCATCCCGCTCCTTCTCAATACGCAGACGTTCTTCCGATTCTTTCACCCGCCCTTCGGCCTTTCTTTTCCGATCACCGCACTCTAAGTGCCATTCCCTATACTCACCTTTTCGTCCAGCCGCACCAGTACGCCTGCATACCTCGCTTACGGGTTTGCCGCAGACCGGACAGGTAGGCATTTCACCCATATCAAATATCGTTTCCACGCTCATTCCACATACACGGCATCAATAAGCCGGACGATATCGGGTCAAAACCCTGATATCCGTCTTATTTCACCCATAAAACGGCGGAATACCGCAGTTCCCAGGCGTCAGCCGCGAAGCCGGGTGCAAGACGCCCGTGGTTTCTTTTTTATGCTTATAGTTTTTGTTTTGGGGTCTGTTTCGGTTTCTTCTGTCTTTTTGCCTTGGTTGTGGTTCTTTCTTCTTTTTTGTTGTTGTCTTTTTTCTTGTTTCTTCTTGTATGGTCTTTCTTCTATCTTTTTTCGTTTTGGTTTTTCTTTCTTGAATTCTTCCTTCTCTGTGTTCGTTTTCCCCTATCATTGTTTTCGTACGAAAAGTGCTTTTGCGCTCACGTGCAAACATGGCCGCGTCGATATCGGGACCATGCCGATCATGAGCCGGATGATCCTGGTCCGGGGTGGGAAGTCCGGAACGAGGATTCGATATCGGCTCGGCTCTCTCTTCGCGCAGCTTGGACCATACGGGTCAGGATGCGCCGGCTCAATTCTGGCCTATCGGTTTGGCGTGGGCTTGAGCCGATATCGAAGGTCATGCCCCGGCTCCGATATCGGCTGGTGGTTTGTCTTTCAAGCCTTATGGACACGGCCTGTGATCAATGGTCCATAAGGGACCATTTCGGTTCTGGACCGATATATCGGCACGTGATCCGCATGCCGATATCGGTTCGGCTCATTTGGGTCAATTGAGCCTTTGGCTTTATTCCAAGGGTTTGAGGTCATGGACCATATGGTCCATGGTCCGGATGGTCCTGGTCCTTTTCTTTTCCGGTCCGATATCGGGGACGATGCGTTGGCTCCGATATCGGTTGGTCGGGGTCCATCGATGGCGCTTCCTTGGGCCATTCCGACTCTGCTGCCGACCGCTCGGCATGTGATTGGAGCAGTGGCCCGCATGCCGATATCGGATTCGTGGCCGGTGGTCCAATCATGTTTCTCTACATGCCCATCGATGACCGGACGTCATTGTCCGTGTCTTCCGTGATGGCAGTCGGATTCGGTATCGGGAGTCCGATGGAAGGTCGCCCCGACTTGATCCGTTCGGTTTCAAGTCTCCGCGACTCCGCGGAGGTGAGCCCTCCCGGCAGCCGGCCAATGGCATAATCTCTCAACCATGCGCATAACGGAGCGGGATCGTCCGATTCGTAATATCGAAGAAGCCTGTTAGTGAAATCACGCTTCAGAGACGGGCTTATGGCGAATACGCCAATGCCCGCGTTGATGAGCACATGGTTCGCTGCCATCAATGCGGTACGTTTATTGCCGTCGTTGAACCATTGTCCGCGTGTGATGGCGCAGAACATGAGCAGGGCTTGATCCTCTGCCGACCTTTCGGACTTCGATAATGACAAGATCACATCATGTTTGCTTCCCAAGAAAAAGAGAGCCCATGAGTTTTTCATGGGCTCGAATCTGCGGGATTTTCTAGAAGGCCGGCTCCTGTGGTTCGGCGAACTGGTCCTGTGTGGCAGTGGGCCATGGATCATTCGTTGGCTGGGCCGTCTGCTGTTGCGGTTGGACCAGCGGAGCGTGTTGCATGCCGGCGTTGGCGGTGGCCTTGGTGATCTGGACGGTGGCGTAACGGACGGAGGCGCCGAGATCGTCCACGTTGAGCTCGTAGCTGCTTCGCCTCTCCCCCGTCTCGGTCTGCCAGTCGCGTTGCACGTATCGTCCGCTGACTATGACCCTGGTGCCCTTGCGGATGCCGGAGGCGATCATATGGTCCGCCAGGATGCCGTAGGCTACGCAGCGGATGAACGTGGTCTCGCCGTCCTCCCATTTGCCGTTCTTCTCGGTGACGCTGGTTTGGGCTACGCGGAAGTTGACGACGGTCTTGCCGCCTGCCGTGCGCTTGGGTTCGAGATCGGAGACGAGATTGCCCATGAGGGTCATGGGAATCTGGTTGATTGTCGCCATGATTGGTCCTTTCTTTCGAATTGCGGCCCATGTGGTGGGCTTATCCTTCTCACTTCATCGTATGTCGATATTCCATGTGCCCACTCAGTCCCATGCTTGTTCTCTGAATTTGGCTTGTTGCTGGGCGGTTTATGGCTTTTCGCGCCGCGTCGAGCATTCCGCGCGCGAGGTCTTTCGCCCGGCCTGTGTCTATGAAGCTTGACGCCGATCCGAGCATGCTCAGATGAGAGGTGAAGAAATCGGCGGCTGCTTCGACTCCGGCGTCGGTGGAAGGCGCGAGTCGTCCGGCGGCGTACGCTTCGATGATCGCGTCGCCGACGGTGAATGCTCCTTCGATGATCTGGCAGCAGTCGTAGTCCTGACTGTTTGCGTAATCCTCCGCCTCGTCTGTCACGATGCTCATTTCAACCCTCCTTCTTCCGCTGGATAATTGTTCTCTGCTAGGCTTCGTGCAACCATGTCAGTCTTCCCTTTCATTCCACTTCCCTCGCCTGGTGGCCTCAGCGCAAAGCGCTTGGTAGAGCATCTGCTCCTGGATCGCGTCGGACAGTGCGCGGTGTTCCTCGACGTCTCCGATGTGGTAGTCGACGATGAGGTCCGCGACGCGGTGATGACGCTTCTGCGGGTTGAGCTCCCAGCTCATCTCCTTCGTGCACGCCCACTTGCAGTCGAACACTGGCGAGGTCGGATCGTAGACGCGTTCGGCCACGTCAAGGAAACCGACATCGAATTGAGCGTTGTGCGCGATGATGGTCAACGGCTCCCCCGCCGGCCAGACATGGTCGATCCACTGGTGGAAGCGCATCATCGCCGCGCCGGCGGTCGGCATGCCCTGGAGCATGCGGTCGGTGATGCCGGTGAGGCCCGTGATGAATTCCGTCAATGGATGCTGCGGGTCGATCAACTGCTCGAACTTCGGCCTGCTGTTCTCGTTGCCGGGTTGCACGAACAGGGCGCCGATCTCGATGAGCGTGGCTCCCTCCTCGGGATGGAGGCCGGTGGTCTCCGTGTCAAGCATGATGTATGTGTCGATCGGCTTGTCGAGCGGTTCGATGCGGCGCGGATTGCGACGGTCGATATAGCGTTCCCAATACATTTTTGTTGTGTTTCCTTTCTCGTGATTGTGGTTCCGTTCGGAATGGACGGAACCAAAGGTTTTTCGATGGTCGAACCGATGCGAGGCTAGAGCTTCAGTCAAGGGACTCCATCAGGGCTATGCGCTGCTCGTTGTCGGACGCTGCGGGATCGTTGGCTATCGCCAGCAGTCTGCGCACTCGTTCCATGATTCGTTCGGCGTCCATCGTTCTCCTTTCCGAAGGTCAGTTGATGGCGAGGTTGATGGTGATGATGGGCTTGTCGATGCTGGGAATGCCGTCCACCGGCCAGTCGATGCCGGCCTTGCGGAGGATTTCATTGACGCAGGTGCTGTGCGCCGAAACCAATTCCCACTGCCAGCACTGGCGGTTGCACATTCCGTAGCAGCGGTCCCACAGCATGTATCCGAGATCGTCCATGGCGGGCTTGGATTGGTTGAGCAGGTCGCGCAGGGCGAGGACGCTTGCGCGTTCGCCGGCTTCGAGGATGACGGCCTTGCGCCACGTCATGCCGGTGACCCAGCCGCCGCCGTCCACGACGTCGACGCTCTTCTCAAGGGTGACGGTCAGCTTGTAGTTGCACATTTTTTCCTGCTCCTGTTTCTCTTGCTCCGTATGCTCACGGGCGTCCGACCCGATATGGAGGCCGGACGTTTTTCTTTTCAGTCGTCGATGGCGTCTTCGAGATGGCAGATGGCGTTCGCCTCGTCGCCCCAGCCGGCGTCGCAGAAGTATTCGTACTCCCCCGCCTCGTTCCTGGTGGTCCAATAGCCTTCCTCGCCGTCGATGCCGTTGGCGTTCTCGACCCACCAGTATTCCCGACCGCCGTCCACGGTCGCGTGAAGCTGGACGTCCCACCTGCCGTACAGGCCCTTCACTTCGATGTTCCTCGGCTTGGACTGCCGTTCGTATGCGCAGTGGTTCATGTTCGTGTCTCCTTGGATGAAACCGGTCCCTGATTTTTTCTTTTGGACCGTTTGGTCGAGCGATAGCGTTAGCCGTCGGAACGTCCGCGAGCACGCCGAACGCCAGTTCGGTATCGCGTGGCGCGGACGCTCCGGCGGTTACGATCCTTGCCGTAGGCAAACGGCCCAAAAGAAAATAAAAAGGGTCGCGGCGCGCTGGGCGCCGCTCCATTTCCCTCCGGCCGGGCCGCGGCCTCCGTGGCGCGGTTTGGCCATTATTGGGTCCGGGAACCGGTTCCCGGCGCGTGGAGTCCAGAGGACGTTAGCCGTCCTCTGGCCGCCGGAGGCATCCGCCCGCGATGTCCCGCGGGCGGATTCGGGCTTGCCTGTCTAACCGTCGATTTGCTGGCGGAGTTCTTCTATCTCTCTGGAGAGGATGGCGAGGAATTCCCGGTAGGTGTCAAGTTCGACCGCCATGTCGATGGCTTCGGCCTCCAGTTCGAAATGGCAGTCGCCGTCATCGGTGAATGTGATGTCGGGGAAGTCGAACCATTGCCAGCTGTAACCGTCTGGGTCGCCATGCCATCCGTCTTTGGTTTTGACAAGCGTGTAATGTTCCGTTCCTTCGTACTTTTCGGAAGTATCGGACAGCCTGCGGTCCGAATTTTCGTCGATGTCGCTCATAATGCGGCTCCTTTGATTCCGCCGGTTTGCAAGGGAATAATCCGGAGGTCGGCGGAACTCCCTCCGGCCCGCCATGTCGGCGGAATACGTCTCTAATAGGAGTTGGTCGCATGGCCGATGATGACGCGTGGACGATCGGTGCCGTAGCGCAAGCGGCGTAGAGAGGCTCGGATCCGGAATGAGAGCGCGTACGCTCCCGCGGGGATGATGAAGATGAGGACTTCGACCAGTCCGCCGACGAGTTCGGCGCGGGATGCAGGGTCCGCCATGAGTTCGTTGAATGCTTCGAGCATTGTTGTCCCTTTCGTTCTGGGGGTTTCGGCTGGCCTATGCCTTGCCGATAACCCCCATTATATCACAGTATTGTGATATTTTCCGGTTGTGGCTTGTCTTTTTCAACGGTTTCCGTGTTTTTTCGCGGGTGCGGGCATGCCGTAGACTTCTCGCACCAGTGGCCCGAGGGGGCGGCTCGCCCTGAGCAGGGCGCGCAGGTCGTTCTCTTCGATGGGTTTTTCGCCGTGCCCGTCGGTCTTGAGCTCGCGGAAGGTGCAGGTGTTGACCCCGTCGTGGTGGACGCCGACGTATCTCAGGTCGTCGTGGCCGTCGATCTTCCAGGTCTCGTATTCCATACCGGTCCATGGGCTGTCGGAGATGATGTCGCCGATGTTGTCGAACCTCACGACGCTGGCGATGGTGCGGCTGCCGTTCCAGAGTCCGGCCTTGCCGAGGATGATGACGGGATGCGCGAGCTCGAGGTGACGCAGGTTGTCCCGCTCGTCGGCACGGTATTCAGTGTTGAGGTCGTCCGCGGCGATACGGACTTTCGCGTCGTATTCGTCGATGGATTCGATGGCTTCGACGAGTCGCTGCGGGACCGGCAGTTCGCACTCCCCCACGACGTATTTCCATGCCTTTTCGAGGATGACGTCCACACCGTACGTCGCGTCCGCCATGGTCTCTTTCGGGTTTTCGGCCATGGCCGTGGCGAGGTGCGCCGCCTCCTGCTTCCAGTCGTCGATGATGGCGTCGATCTGGTCGGTGTCGTTGGTCCAGATGATGTTCTGCTGCATGATGTCGCTCCTTGATGTCCTGTCGGTCCCTGAATTTTTTCTTTTGGACCGTTTGGTCGAGCGATAGCGTTAGCCGCCGGAACGTCCGCGAGCACGCCGAACCCCTTGGGGTTCGGTATCGCGTGGCGCGGACGCGAGGGCGGTTACGATCCTTGCCGTAGGCAAACGGCCCAAAAGAAAATAAAAGGGTCGCGGCGCGTCCATGCGCCGCTCCGTTTCCCGGCCCCGCCGCGCATGGGCATGGCGGGGCACGTTCCGTTGTCGGGATCGTCCCGGAGCGATAGCGGAGGGTCCGTTTCCCGCCGGCGAGCCGTGGCCTCCGTGGCACGGCGAAGCCTTCCTGGGTCCGGGAACTGGTTCCCGGCGCGTGGAGCCCAGAGGGCGGTAGTCGTCCTCTGGCCGCCGGAGGCACCCGTCCACGGGACATCCGCGGGCATGAAAAATCCCGACCGTTTGGAAGAACGATCGGGATTTGTTTGGATGAGTCCGGCGAATGGATTATTTATAGGCTTCGCTGCGATGGCGGATACGGAAGACCTCGACGGTGACCACCTCGTCTCGCAGTAGGCATAGAACACGATAGTCGCCAATGCGGTAACGCCATTGTCCGGACCTGTTGGCGGTCAGGCCCTTGCCCGTCACCCTTGGGTCCTCGCAACCGTCGATGTGCTTGTCCATCCAGTCAAGGATGCGTGCCGCGTTGACGCGTCCCATCTTGCGTAGTTCTTTTCGAGCGGCCGACGTGTACTCAACATGCCATGTCATAACCCGAGGTCCTCACGCAGTTGCTTGGATGTGTATCGCGTGCCATCATCCTTTTCCATGGCGTCGTTCAATGCCGCCGCATCGTCGGCGTCCTCGATGTACTCGTTCAGCCATTGCGCGAACTTGTCATATAGGGACACGCCTTCCCTGCGTGCGATGGTTTCGCCTCGATAATAGGCCTCAGTGTTGATGGGCACTTCCATGTTCAGAACTGGCATGGCATGTCTCCTTTCTTGTAATACCGATTATATCGGCTGGTTTTTTAATGTTTCGTTGTTGTTTTCCGCACGGCAAACGGACCGGGGCGGATGCCCCGGCGAAGGGTTTCCTGTTTGGAAGTCGCCTACTCTTTCAGTGTGTTCAGCATGGCCCGGTACATTTCATGCATCCATGCCGTGCGCGCTTCGAGTTCCACGCCGTCGGCGGCGAGCTGGCTGTCCTCTTCGGCGATGTAGTCCTCGAACAGTTCGAAGAATGATGGCGTGATGGCGTTCAGTCCGGCCTGTCTGACGGTCTCAGCGTCCTTGACGGCCTGTTCGCCGTCCGGTTCGATGCCTCGCGGGCGCATTTCGTTTTCGAGCCGTTTGCGGGCGTTGGCGAGCATGTCCGCGCCGCGCAGCTCGTCGTATGTGATGCCGGCATCCACGCCGGGCACGCTTCCGTCACGTTCCCACCAGATGGGCGTGTTGGACCAGATGGTCTTGATGGATTCGATGATTGATTCGAAGTTCGGATAATCGTTTCCATCGTCCGGGTCGAATCGGCGCATATCGTCCCCGCCTTTGAAGATGGTGAGGAAGTAGTCGGCGTAGCCGTCCTCGCGTTCTTTCGGAGTGCTTGCGACGATATGCGCGTAGTGCATGAGTCGGCCGTATTCGTCGAACGTGTAGAGGGTGATGCCGTGTCCCGCTTCGAGGGCGTCGGTTTCGGTCTTCAGATTAAGGGTTTCGATGCGTTCCATTTCCAGGTTCCTTTCTTCATCCGGATAGATGGGGCCGTCATGGTTGAACGGCCCCCGGTGATGGTTCAGGCCTGTGCCTGTTGTCCCGCCCACGGGTCCTGTTCCGGGACCGCGTTGGTGTATTGCGGCAGGCTGGTGGAATTGGATTGCTGGCGATTGGCACGACGCTGGTTGACGAGCTGGTTGGGGATGATGCGCGTGCCGTTGATGACGGACGTGGCCTGTGGGGTGCCGTCGCGGTCGATCCACGTGTTGGGACGGTCGGACAGTTCGCCCCATGCGACCACGGCGGTTCCCTTGGCGAACACGTCGGCTTGCTGCTGGATGGTCTGCGCGTAGCGTTCCGCGGCCAGTCCGTAGAAGTTCACGTCCACGGTAGTGGTGCGTCCGTCCTCCCACTGGTTCGTCTGCGGGTTGAGCTTGCGGTCGGTGTGCATGATGCGGAACACGATGCGTGCCACATACTGTCCCTTGGGGAAGTACTTCGGCTCCTGAGCGAGGTTGCCTTCGACGATGTTGGTGGTCTTGATGGCGGTCATGATGTTGCTCCTTGGGTCTTGTGTGGGATTGCTCCCGAAAATTTTTTCCTTGTGACCGTTTGGTCAAGCGAAGCGTTAGCCGCCGGAACGTCCGCGAGCACGCCGAACGTCAGTTCGGTATTGCGTGGCGCGGACGTGGAGACGGTTATGATCCAAAGGCTTTAGCCGAACGGTCACAAGGAAATGCTTTCGGCGGCGGCGGCGCCCGGGGCGCCGCTCCGTTTCCCGACCCCGCCGCGCATGGGCATGGCGGGGCACGTTCCGTTGTCGGGCCTGCCTCGAAGCGAAGCGGAGGGTCCGTTGTTCCCGGCGCGGGCGCGGTTCCCTACCGCGCGTGCGCCGTCCGGGTGGGCTCCGGCGGCTTCAGGGGCCGGCCCGTCCGCAGGGGTTCGACGCCCCTGCGGCGGATTCTTGTCAGCGGGTCAGGTCGTTGAGGTTTTCCACTCCAATGATTTCGACGCCGTCCGGTCTCCCAGCCTGTGCGAGGTCTGCGGCGGGGAGGATGACGCAGTGGACATGCATGGCCTCCGCGTGTTCGATGAGGGCTGTCAAATCCACATCCTTGTCGAGTGGCGGGATGGTCCCGTCCGCGGTGACGTCGCCGAGGATGACGGTGCTCTCCAAGTCGGGGATGCCGATTGTCCCGGCTGTGGCCATTATGCAGACGGCGGCGGAGAGGGCGCATAGGCCCGGTCGCTTCGGCTGGTTGGTGGGCATGAAGGCCAAGGTCGTCCTACCTTCCGGCCATGCGTACCCCGTCGTCTCGCACGCCGTTTGGACGCGTTCGCGGATGTGCCGGTCCTCGTCGTCGATTCCAATTGCCGCGAAATACGGCAGTCCCGGGGTTATGTACTCTGCGGCTTGGATGAGGTACGGGTTTCCCGCGACGGTCGTTCCCATGGACAGTGTTGTCGATTGTTCCATTCCTGTTCCTTTCGTTCCTGGTGTCTTCACGCGTCGGGGAAGGTCAGATAGTCGAAGCCGGACAGCGAGTAATGCGTGTCGTACCGCATGGTCCCCTTCATGCGACGGGGCTTCCCGTCCTCATCCTCGGCCAGCCGGCGCAGGTCGTAGACCACGCAGATGTAAGGGTCGGCCGCGTTCGGGTCTGACCATTCGCAGGCGTCGAAGTCGGCCACCTCCCAGTTGTCGCGGATGGCGAGCACGGATTCCTCGCCGTCCATGAGGTCACGGCGGACGATGGCCGTGTCGACCAGGCCGAAACGGCCCAAATCGTTCATGGCGGCGATGATGCGATGCCATTGCTCCGTGTCGAGTCCGTACGTGAAAAGTCCCGCGGGCAGGCAGTCGTCCCACCGCCACGGGGAGGTTTCCGCCGCACGGAGATAGGCGGGATTCGCGTACGGATGCATGGGCGGCTTGGCGGCGGCCTTCCAGTTGCCCCACGCGCAGTCGAGGGCGGTAAGCAGCGGCCCGTCGATGGTCTCCCTTCCCGTGCCGCAGGCATCCAGCCATGGGGCCAGTGCATCTTCGGAGTGTGCGTGGTCGGTCAGCTCATAGATGGGGTTCATGATGTCGTCCTCTCCTTCGTCAGTCGTTGTGGTCCTCATGGCATCCGTACGCTGCTTCGGCCATGTCCATGGGGAAGGCGAACTCGAACGACGAAAGCCGGAGGTACGCGCGTCCGTCATCGAAATGATGCACGCGGTGGGCTTCCTCGTCTCCGGAGAAACGGCCCTCCCCCGCCACCATGGGATAGGCGCGGCATCCGCCCATGTCGTTCGGACTGCCGGCATAGGTCTTGCGCAATGGCCGGATGTACGCGGTCTTGCCGCTCGGGGTGACGCGCGTGACCTCGTAATAGTCGTTGATGGACATGTCGCTGCCCCAACCGCAATGCAGTATGTCGCCCGCGGTCAGTGTCTCCCGCTTGGTCATGGTGTCCATGGTGTGCCTCCTTGAATGAACCGGTCCCTGGATTTTTTCTTTTGGACCGTTTGGTCGAGCGAAGCGTTAGCCGCCGTAGCGTCCGCGAGCACGCCGAGCCTTCGGGGTCGGACTGCGTGGCGCGGATGCGGAGGCGGTTACGATCATTCGGCGTAGCCGAACGGTCCAAAAGAAAAGCAGGAGGCGCGGCGCGTCTTAGCGCCGCTCCGTCTCCCGACCCCGCCGCACCAGGCATGGCGGGGCACGTTCCGTTGTCGGAATCGTCCCGGAGCGAAGCGGAGGGTCCGTCTCCCCCGGCACGGAACGCGCCGGGCCGGGTGGGCTCCGGCGGCTTCAGGGGCCGGAAAATGATGGGGGCCGGACATTCCATTGGTAGGAATGCCCGACCCCCATTCGATGAGCCCGCTTATCAGAGTGCGTGCCGTCCGCGCCTTTCATCGGCCTTCAGGTAGGCTTCGCCATCCGTTCTGACGCCTACGACGATGATGACCATGGTTCCTTCCTTGAGAACCGGCTTGTATACCACTCTGATTCCAAGGTCCCTGAACTTGATTTTGCACAGTCCGGCCAGATGGGCGCGGTTCGCGTTGCGCAACGGCTTGCCGTATCCGCCCTGGCTGGATGGCAGCGGATTCTCGCTGACCTTGGCGATGCCTTTGAGTACCTGTTTCTGTTCTGTCTTGCCCAGTCTGCGCATGTCCTTCGCGGCTTCTTCGAGCCATTCGACCCGCCAGCTCACGCCATCTCCGGGGTCGGCGTGCCCGCGATGTCCTCTTCGGTCAGGCCAAGCTCGGCCATCAGGTCGGCGTTGGGGATGGTCGCCCGACCATTGTTGTCCTCGATGCGTTTTTCCGCGAGGCGGACGTCCTCCGTGTCCTCAAGACGATCGAGAAGGTCCTGATAGTCGTTGATGCCCATCAGCACATAGGACGGCTTGTTGCGCTTGATGATGATGACGGGCGCACGGTCGGCCTTGCTCAGCACGGCTGAGGTCCGCCCGTTGCTGAGCTCGCTGACTGGCACGAGGTCGTCAAGCACATCCAACGAATTGAACATGACAATCTCCTTATCTGGTATCTGTACCATATTTAATACCATTTTAGCATCGAAGCGGAGGGTCCGTCTCCCCCGGCGCGGGACGCGCCGGGCCGGGTGGGCTCCGGCGGCTTTGGGGCCGGACATCCGCAGGGGTTCGACGCCCCTGCGGATGGATCCGTCAAGACCGATAGACCACTTCGAAGTCCGTGGAGCGATTGCGGTTGTCGTATTCGACGTCATCCTCGAGCTGCGCGACCGCCACATAGTCGTCCCAACAGTCCAGCAGGGCCTGCCGCTGCTTCTCCGTTCCGTCGTACATGATGACGAGCCTGTCCGCGAAGGTCTGCACCGTCGCATAGCCGTTCCGCTCGGCTAGTGTCGCCAGCTGCTCATAGGAGATGGTGCCGTCCGGCGTGACGCAGACGTTTCCATTTCCATGGTTCTTCCGTTCCTTGGCGAGCCGTCTGATGCTGTTCCGCGCGTCGCCAAGCCTCTGGTTGATTTCGTCCGCGCGGAATTTCGGAAGGCTGTCGATGAAGCCGAGGATGATGCGGCGTTCGTTCTCGGCCTTCTCGCTGCGTATCGTGCCTTGATAGTTTTCGAGGGCGTCGAGCAGACGGCTTTTCTCGGGATCGTGCTCGCGTTCGACGCACTCCCATTCGCCGTCCTTGGTTTCGCGCGCGTCATTGCTGCAGACGATGCTGCCGCACGTGGAGCATCGGACGGTGCACGCCTCGCACATGTGCCTGCCGCATTGTGAGCAGGTGTTGCAGCACCGGCATTGGTTTCCGCCGTGGATGCCGACATGGCAGTATGTGCCGTACCATGCTTCGTCCTCGTCGGCATCATGATGGTCGGCTGGTTCCTCATGGTCGTACACCCATTCGCCGTTCGGACGGTCATACCATGGCTTGTCGGGCAGGCTGGCGGTGGTCAGCGAAGTGTAAAGGCACTGTTCGATTTCGTCGTATGCGTCGCAGAACAGGTTGTCCTTGCCTGTGTCGATGCTCCCATTGCCGCATTCCGCGAGCAATGCCTCGGCGTTGGAGTCCGTCGCGCATCCGCCATGTTCCTTCAGAAACGTCTTGACCTGTCCCCACGTGTAGGTGACGGTGCAGACTACCTCATCGTCGGAATGCTTGATGCTGTCGTTCATGTTCGTGTCTCCTTGGATTGAATCGGTCCCTGATTTTTTCTTTCGGACCGTTTGGTCGAGCGTTAGCGTTAGCCGCCGTAGCGTCCGCGAGCACGCCGGATCCCTTGGGGGCCGGACCGCGTGGCGCGGACGTGGAGGCGGTTACGATCCTTGCCGTAGGCAAACGGTCCAAAAGAAAACAGTGGATGGCGGCGCGCCTGTGCGCCGCTCCGTTTCCCGGCCCCGCCGCGCATGGGCATGGCGGGGCATGTTCCGTTGTCGGGCTTGCCCCGAAGCGTCAGCGGAGGGTCCGTTGTTCCCGGCCATGTGGCCGGCTGATATCGGTGGCCGTGCACGTGGTATCGTCGAGACGGTTTCCCTCCGGAGCACTCATCCTATAATTTCTCAATTTGGGATTAATCCGTTTTTCACGGATGTTCACGTTCAAAAAATTCCGGAGGGGCCGTCTTTTTTCCCACGTGTTAGAATCCCCGATGGGATTTGTTTTCCGGGATGGCTTCTGCCGTGCCCGGTCCCGCCTTTTTTCGGAAACAGGGAGTGGAGAAGAGCCATGGCGTTCACTTGCATCGAATTGGAGACCCGCCGTCGGCAGCTCGGATTGAGCCAGACCGATCTGGGCGTGTGCATCGGTTTGCTTTCGCCGAAGGATCCGGCTGATCCGCGGCCGGTGGGCCAGCATACGGTCTCCCGTTGGGAGGAAGGCGTGAATGGTCATGACACTCCGCCGTATTGGGTGCAGGACTCCCTGCCCGAAATCCTGGATCGTATCGGCCAGGTACGTGACGCGTTATGCCGGTGGGCGGTGCCTTTCCTGCGTGGATTGGAACCGGATGTGGAAGGCGTGGTGCATGTGCCGATGTACAGGTCCGACCGCGCGTTCGCCCATGCGTTCCCGAAGATGGCGGGATGGCCTGCGAGCATTTGGAATGACGCGGTGGTCCGTGCTGCGGACTCGTTGGATGATGGCCGCGACTACCAGTTCGACCTGCTTCGTTGACGGATCGAATCTCAAGAAAACCACATGGATTTAAAAGAGGCGTAGGAAATGCTTGTGACGAACATTAGCGAATTCGATGCCGGCGAATACATCGAGAGCGATGAGGACGCCATCGCGTACTTCAACGCGATGGCCGAGACCGGCGATTCTACGCTCCTTCAGGCCTCCCTCGACGACATATCCAAGGCCCGCGGCGTGATCCAGATTGCCGCCGGGGAAGCCGGTGTTGGACGCGAAACCGAATAGGGCCGCAAAAACAGGTGGAGATATGTCCGTATCGTCATTTAGGCGTCATTCGCCGTCTTCCAGCAGGTCTTCGGCGTGTGCTCCCAGCGCGCGGGCGAGGTTGGCCGCGGTTTTCAGGCTCATGTTGGCCGTGGAGTAGCGTCCGGTCTCGAATTCGCTGATCCTGGATTGTCTGATGTGGCTCAATTCTGCGAGTTCGACCTGGCTGAGGCCGGCCTGTTTGCGGAGTTCGGCGAGTTTCGATGTTCTTTTTCCCATTTCATGGCTCCAGTAGCGTGTGGTATTGGCCTACGTAGATGGTTCCGTCGTCGATGAGCGTGTGGATGCGTGCTTCGATGACGTCCTCGTCCACGTTTTCGAGGGCGCCGTATCCTTCCAATTCGCTGATTCCCCTGTCGTCCACGCCTTCGCCGGTATCGCCGACGAGACTGCGGATGGTCTTGCGGATGCCGTATCCGAAGCCGAGCAGGCGTTCGCGCGCGTAGACGAACCTGACTATCGTCGTGTCGATTGCCTCGGTGTCCTGGACGTTTCCCTTCCCGTTCTTCTTTTTCGTGGAATGGCTTGCCTGGATGGTCGGGTCGCAGTCCTGCACGTACGTGCAGTTTCCGCAGTTGTCGCAGTATTCCTCGTGGTCGGTGTCGCCGAAATAGTCGAGGATGACGCCGCGAAGGCATTGGTCGGTTTCGCAGTAGCGGCTCATGGCGTGGAGACGGTCGAACGCGGCCTGTTGGGCCTTGGCGCGGCCCTTCGGGTCTTCGAGCGCGTTTCCCGCGTTGTCGGCGAGGCGGCGCCTCCAGTCGGCGAAGTCGCCGCCGGTCCACAGCATGACGCTTCGTGCTGGTTTGCCGTCTCTTCCCGCGCGTCCCGCTTCCTGGTAGAACGCTTCCAGGCTTTCGCAGGGGCCGTCGTTGACGACCCAGCGTACGTCGGGCTTGTCGACGCCCATGCCGAACGCGGTGGTCGCGCAGATCACGCGTGGCGAGCCGGTTAGGAATCCGTCTTGGATGCGTGCCTTCTCCTTGTCGGTGAGGGGCGCGTAGAACGCTTCCGCGTCGATGCCGGCCTCCCGCAGGGTTTCGGCGAGCTCGTCGCAACGGCGGATGGTGGTGCAGTAGACGATGCCGCTTCCCTGCTTGGCTTTCGCCCAGTTGGTGATGAATTTCTTCCGCGCGGCCGGCTTGAGTTCGATCGTGTCGAATCGGATGTTGGGACGGTCGAAGCCCGTGCCGAGCATGATGGGATTGTCGAGTCCCAGTGCGTGGGCGATTTCCGGCACCTGCCGGCGGGTCGCGGTCGCGGTGAACGCGGCCACTACCGGGCGCGTGGGCAGTCCGGCGATGAATTCGCCGATCTTGAGGTAGTTCGGGCGGAAGTCGTGGCCCCATTGGAGTACGCAGTGGGCCTCGTCCACGGCGATCAGGTCGATGCGTGTGGATTGGCTGAAGAACAGGAAATCGTCTGCGAACAGGCGTTCGGGTGCGACGTAGAGGATGCGGAGTCCTCCGCCGTGGGCCATGGCGTAGATGCTTTGGCGTTGCTTCGGGGTCACTCCGCTGTCGATGAGGGCCGCGGCCACTCCCCTGGCCTGCAACGCCTGCACCTGGTCTCGCATGAGGGCGCGCAATGGGGACACGACGAGTGCGAGATGGCCTTCGCGCATCGCGGGAAGCTGGTAGCAGACGCTTTTTCCACTGCCGGTCGGCATGACGGCGACCAGGTCGCGGTCGTTGAGGATGGTGTTGACGGCTTCGAGCTGGCCCGGGCGGAAGGACTTGTAGCCGTAGGCCTTGTCGAGTTGGTTGAGCGCGGCTTGGGACCAGTCGCGCAGTTCGTCTTCGCGGATGCGTCCGGTGTCGGTTTCGAGGATGTTGACTTTCATCATGTGCGGGTTTCCTTCTTCCGTTTCGGGCTCGGCCTGTGCCCTCCCGACACAGACCAGTATATCACAATACTGTGATATTTGTTTTGGATTGTTTTAAGTGTTGCATCTTCCGGATATGCAACGCTTATTCGATGCTCCCGTGGAACGTTTTCCCGTTATCCGCAGTCGATGGGACTGCGGGCGCGTGACGATTCCATAGGGAGGTTCGCATGCCGCGTTTCTACGGGTTCGATGGTTCCACTGGGATGGATCTGCGTCCGGTCGGCCAGTTGGAGGCGGAGGATGCCGCGCGGCGCGAGAGGGAACGCCGCCGTCATCCCATGCCCGTGACCACGCGTATCCGTCTGGTCTCCCAGCCGCCGGAGGGCCTGCTGCCCTTGTCCTTGTTCGACAGGGTCGGACTCGCCGACCGGAAAAGCCTGTATCCGCGGAGTATGGAGACCGTTCCGCCCGATCTTGCGGGATTGTATGTGGATTACATGACCCGTGTGGCGATGGGCACTCCCGTGCGGGTCGCGTTCCATGTTCCCTTGTTGGGTGCGCGGCTGGTCGGACAGGGCGAATACGCGGAGTCCCTGCTGTCCCGTGTGACGGATTTCTCTCCCGCGTCGGCGCGTGCAGCGTGCCTGCTGCTTGATTTCGATGCGGCGTCGCGTCGTGGACCGCAGTATTGGCGTCCGCGGCGCATGGTTCCGGATGATGCGACGTATTTCAATCTCACGCGTATGGTGGCCCGGTCGCGTGCCTTTTTCGACGAGTATGGTCCGGTCGTGTGGGACGGTTTCGATTTCGAGGGCGGGTATACGGACCGGATCACGTCGGGTAGTGGTGATTTCCTCACCGCTGACACGTTGTGGGATTTCAAGGTGAGCTCCTATAGGCCGAATCCCATGTACACGTTGCAGTTGCTGGTCTACTGGCGTATGGGATTGCATTCCGTGCATGACGAGTATCGGATGGTCCGGCGGTTGGGTTTCTTCAATCCGCGGCGCGACGAGGTGTGGCTGTTGGACGTGGACCGTATCGATGGTCGGCTTGTTGATTGGACGGACCATGAGCTGATCGGATATCCGAAGGGCTAACGGCCCATGCGCCATGCTTTTTAGGTTCGGCGCATGGGCCTTGCGTCACGTCGGTTAGTTCCGGTCGATGAAGGTCAGTATGAAGTATCGGATGAGGGTGCCGGTCTCGTCCGGCGTTCCGGCCAGTCCGGACGACTTGTCGGGTTCGATTCTTCCGATCGCGGCGTATTCCAGGGCCTTGCGCACGCCCATCCATTGTTTCATCGTTTCCAATGATTGGAACGTTTCGGCCGGCGTGTCCGTGAGGTAGCTGCGTACCTTCACGTTCGTGGCCCCGTCGATCCTGCCGGCGTTGGAGGCCAGCAGGCGGGTCACCGCCCGTGTGTCCCGTATCGGGATCTTCCGTTGCGTCATGTATGCCACGCATCTCGTGATCATGCGGCCGCGGGTATCGTCGTCCATGTCGAGTGTGCTTGCCGGTTCAATCATGGGATTTCTTCTCGTCCATCTGGCTGGCGATGTAGTCGGTGAGGTGTTGGACGCAGAGTGCGAATCCTTTGCGGTTGCCGTCGTCCTTGAGGTTCGGACTGTAGTAGAAGTCGCCGGCGACCAGGTCGACGGCGATCTCGTAGTCGTCGCTGTCGGGTTTCTCGTCGATTCCCATGAATTCCACCCATATGGCCTGCGGCAGGCTGGGTACGACGTCTTCGGGTATTCGCGGCCCGGTCAATGTCATGTCCATCGCATGGCATGCCGCCCATACGGGGTCGGGATTCTTGGCGACGGAAGGGTCCATGAAGCATTCCATGACCGTGTTGGTCTTGTCCAGCGCGGTGATCCGTGTTCCTGCGAGGGCGAGACGTGCCGAAGGCACCGTACGTCCCGCGCATATGCCGAACCAGAGTTTTCCGGCATGTTCTTCCATGATCGATCCTATTTCCTTCCGTGTTCGTCCAGCCATGTTTTGATGCCCATCACCACGCTGAACACCGCGGCGATGGCGAGGATGAGCAGGAGGATGAGCCATAGCCAACCGTATTGTGGCAGTAGCGCGCATTCCGTGCAGACCATCAGCATCGCGACTATGCAGACGGCGAGGATGACCAGGGATTTGATTATGTTGTCGTCGTTCCGGACGCTCATTGCTGTTCCTCTTTCTTGATCTTGGCCCGCCATCGCGCCACGCATCGTTCTATGCGTTTCCGTCCGATGAGTTCCGGTCCGACTCCCGCTCCACGGAAAATGTCAACCGGTCGGGAGCCTGCTTCGAGTTCCTTTTCGGCGTATTCGATGAAGGTTTTGTTCCAGGTGATTCTTTTCTCGGTGCATGCGTCGATGATGTCGAGACTGCATAGGTATTTGCGTTCCGGCTCGTCGAACGGCTTACCACGTGGACGGTCTTTTGTTTTCGGTCTGGTCATTCCTATCATTTCTGTCCTTTCCGCCGGAATGAGCCGGCTTTGTTTTTTAGATGTCGAGTTCTCCTTGGATGACGGGGTGGCTGCCTTCCGGCCCATAGTCGGATTCGTCCAACTGCCAGACCGTTTCCTTTCCTCCGTTGAGTGGATGTCCCTCCACAAGGGTCAGTCCGCAGACTCCGCACCGCATCAGTCTTAGTTTGCTTTGGGCGGTGCGGCCGTTGATGGTCCTCGGCCTCCACAGGTGGGGCCTGTATTGTTTCCATCGTCTGCGTTCGTCCGTGCCGGGGCATGCCTGATCCTTTAACAGGTTGTTGTTCCCGCACAGGAACGGCATGGTGTCGGTCCACGTGTCCGCCCAATAGATGTATTCGCCATCCCATTTGACGGGAAGGCGATCATCCGAAAGAACGCTTTCCGCGCGTAGGGTCCTTTCGGTTTCTTCTGCCGACGTCCTTTGGGCGTTCATGGCGGAGTCATGCCTTTCCCATGCAGGCCTCGGCTTGGTGTTCCACTCCGGCGAGATATGCCTGGCTGATGATGTTCATCGTCTGGTCGATTCCGTACATGTCGTTTTTGGCTGTTACCAGGTAACGGTCCTTTATTTTTCGTGCGTATTCGTTCGCTGGTTCGATCGCGTCACTCAACGCGTTGGCCCAGATGCGTTCTTCTTCGCTCATTTGTCTTCCTTCTTGTCGAGAGCCTGTTCTGCTTGGATGCAGAAGTCCAATGCATCTTTCCACGCGGCGCGGTATGCGAGGGCCCATGCCTGCGCGGGCGATTCGGTGGTGAGATGGGCTTCCAATAGTGTTTTGATGGCTTTTCGTTTGACGTATTCGTCGGCGCCCGTGGTGTCGATCTCTTCCAGTTGCGGTGTCGCACCGTCCTTCCGGTCGAGGATGAGTCTGATGCCTTCGATGATGAGACTGGTTGACGTGGTACCCAACTTGGCGGCGTGGTCTTTGAGTTTCTGCTTCAGTCCGATGGGGATCATGAAGCTCGTCATCGACATCGCCTCGGCTTCCCTGCTGTTTTTCTTCATGGAGAATAGTGTTCCGTCCGTGTTCATATGACTTCTTTCAATCCGCTGATTTGCTGGTGGATGTCATTGAGTTTCCGTACTGAGGTGTTGATTATGGTTCTCATGGTGAAGTCCTCTTTGACCAGCCGGTCGGTCATTTCGAAGTTTTCCCTGACCAGCCTGTCGGTCGTCCTTCTCATGAACCACATTTCAACGGACTCGTATTCATCCGATGGAGTTCCGTTTCCCATTACTCGTCCTTGCTTTGGGGCCGTGCGAGTCTGTCAAGGCCTTCGACGACGGTGAGTTCCGCCCATGCGCGGTTCATTGCTTGGGCGAGCCGTATGGTCGTATGGTCCTTGGCTTGCTCGATGAGTTGACGGTAGAGTCTTTCGGCTGTTTCGCATGCTTCTTCATGGCTGATGGGTTCCAGAACCTCTTCCTCGCGCATTGGAATGCAGAGCTCGTCCATGACCTGTGCGAGCCGGTTGTACGCTTCGGCCAGTCCGTGCGTGCTCTCGTCCTCGCTTATGTTCTGCAGGGTGACGTTGAGTTGGCCGGCAAATTCCACGACCTGCGCCATCGTTGTTTTCCTCATGTCGTTTCTTTCCTTCCTCCATGCCATTGACAAGGACCGTGATGAGGAGGATCGGAGTGATTGCGATCGCCATCATGCCGCACAACGTTCCTACCGTTCGACTGAGATGCAGTAAACGTGGGTCGGCGTGTGCGGATACGGTGACTGCGATGTAGCAGGCGCAATTGATGGTGAACAGGTTCATCGCGATTATCGCGATGAACCTGAGTATCGTCCGTGGACCTCGACCGTTCCTCATCGGCTTTCATCCTTTTGGGAGTCGATTTCCTGAAAAGGTTTTGATTTTGAAGGAACGCCGTCGGGGGAATTGTTAGAGTCTGCTGTTGTTAATGTTTCCCCCGTCGGTTTCCTTCATTGTTTCCACGTGTCCCGCTTACGATATCGGGGGTAAAAATCGTGGTCAGAATGTTTTCCAGGGGTGAGGGCATCCCATGATGTTCTGGTAGTCGGCGGCGTCGAGTTCGTTTTCGAGGACGGCATTGTTCTCGTGGTAGGTGTGGAGTGATTTTTTCATGCGGTAGCATGCCAGGCTTCCGGCGCATGAGAACGTGACGGCGATGACGGCGGAAGCGATGATGATGTCCTTTCTTCCGCATACGGCGCCGGTGAGCATGACGATGACGCAGGCCATGGTCGCGACGTACAGCAGGTCGCGTTTTCCTCTGGTCTTGCGCGCGTCGTTGAATGCCTGTTCCGCTTCATCCCTCATGTCGGCCGCGTCGTTGAGGTCCATGCTGTTCGGATGGTATGCGTGTGGGTCTGGTTTCTTTCCCATGATCGCTCCTTTTTCCTGTGGATGTCCTTTCTCTTGTCACGCCCGCCCCACCTGTTATCGGCCGCGCCACTCAGTGATGATGCGTACGGCGCCGATGTCCGCCAGGGGGCATCCGGCACGGTTGTGTACTCGTGTTGCCCATCGTGACGAACGATGCCGCGGCTCGCATGAATGAGAAAGCCGGCTATCAGGTTTTGCCACCGTTGGTAACGCTCGTCGTTGAGGCGGTGGATCACGGCCGGTCCGTCACCTTCATCGGGCTTCCGTTCGATCGTGACTCTCCCGCCTGTACGCGTTGGGCTTTCGGTTTGGTTGGCCACGTTGATGGGCTTGCGGTCCGGGTTGGCATGGGAGGTGTGGCCGAGGGATGATGCCGCGATGTCGTGTAGTCGTAGGATTCTTCCTTGACCGTCCGCTAGGTCCGATATCCTCCCTCCTCTTGCGGGCGCTTCGAGCATGATCGTGTCCGTCATTTGCCTATCCTCCTGTTGCGTGGATTACGGTTTCATGTTGGTCACGCTGAAATTGTTTGTTATTAGTCGTTCACACTTATCTGTTGTAGGGTTTTGATGATCAGGGAGAGTTTCGCGTCCAGATCCAACAGTCGGGCCTCCGGAACCGGAGTCGGAACGGCGTATTGCACGCCGAGGATATGCTGCAGGGTCTTGCTTTCCGATGTCATACCCACTGCCATGCGATTCACTACCTGGCGTTGATGTTCCTGCACTGTCCTTGTGTAATGACGCATCACGACCTCTTGGGTGGAGTCTCCGATGTTGTCCATCGTTTCACGGATCGTGCCGCCGTTCTGCATGAGCAGGGTCGCATGAGTGACACGCAACGTACGGAACGTCGCTGTCGTGCATCCCGCCTGTTCGCGCGCTTGACGGAAATGATTGCCCAGGGTCGTCGGGGCGAGTGGTCCCTTTCCCCGACGGGACTGGAATAAATACGGGCTGGATTCGTCTTTTCGATTGGCGATATGCTCGCGGACCAATGGCACCAGCAGGTCAGGCAACGGGCACACGCGTTTGGAATGCTTCGACTTGGTCGGCCCTAATCTTAATTCTCCCAGATCGTGTTCCCCACGGCAGACCGAATGATTCACCATCATGGTTCGCGCGGCAAGATCGAAATCGGATACTCTCAACGCGCATGTCTCGCCGATTCTCATGCCACCGGCCCATGCGGCCAAGAGGACACTTAACCGATCGTATTCCGGCATCGACTCGTATAGGGCGGCCAGTTGCGTGCCCGTCAATGGCGGCACCTCCCACGATTTGGGTTCCGGATCAGGTGGAATCGGTAGGTCGAACGGATTCGACGCCAGCAATGGCATTCCTGTACCGAACTTGTCCGAACATGCGAGATTCATGATGGCTTTAAGTCTCTGGCACATACGGGGGAACACCCACTCGCCTTCCGCGTGCTCACCGAAGTACCATTTGGAAATCACGTCCGGAGTGATTTGCTTGACCGTCATGCCGCCGAACACGTCTTTTAAATGGCCCACGTCCGTCCGCAGATTACGCCTCGCCGCGCCACGTAGCGCGGTGCCATCCGGTTTTCGATGCGTATCCACATACCAGTCGGCAAGTTCATCGAATGTCATCGATCCCGCTTTTTTCCGACGATCCCTGTCAGTCGGATGCACCCACTGTTTTAAACCACGACGGTGCATTTCGACCAGCTCATGTTCGCCGGCAAGCCATGACTCAGCATCCCGCACACTTTCAAATGATCGTTGCACTCGACGCCGGTCCACGGGTGACGAATAGCGTGCAAGCCATGCGCTAATCGACCCGTCGGATCGTTTCCGCGCAACGATCGTTCCGAATCTTCTTATCCTTGTGACTTCCAGATCTGGGTCCGTCATATCAGGTCCTTCCACGCGTCAGCGTCGGCAGGGACGCCCGATTCAGGGAGGATTGCAAGGCAATGAGAGCACGAGCGTCGTCGCCATTGAAAGAGCATATGCATCTCCGGGAGACGAAGCCCCTCGATGCAAAAAAGATAGCGCATGACAGTTGATTCGGCAAAATCGGTCAGACCTATATGCATGGCGTTTTTTTGGAACCTTAAAATGCATCTGAAACGGCACCTGGGAATGAAAAACCGGAAGGGAATATGTTGTGACGTCTTCGTCTGTTCCCTTCCGGCCTCTCTAGAGTGCAGAGGCGTTCTGTTATATGGTCTTTCCTGGTACTTCATGCGTCTTGGGAACCAGTGACATCCACCAAAGAAGCAACATAAGTAGCATGAGATCTTTCGAGTCCAGGTGGGGGAGCAAAAAGGACTATGTCTAGGGGGGCTATTCCGACCCCCCCTAGACATGACCGGTCCGAGTCCACCTATTCGTACTGGCACCCTCTCGGATACGGCTCGTCCGAATCCATCGCCTACGACCGAAATCTTGCCGTGCGGACGGCCTTTTCTTCGTGATTTGCTTGATTCCACGGTGCAAGGCGGCAATAGGTTGTGTTGAGCCAATGGATTAGCGATTATTCACAGATTGTGCATTGATTGCGCCTACCGTATGATTCGCAGTGTTGCAGATGACGGGGATTAGCCTACCGTTTCGGACAATCTCCGTGCGAACAGCGGAAGGCGCAAGACGCGCAAATGCTCGATTTCCTCGCTCATGGTACGCGGCGGATGGCGTTTGGAGCTGACCAGTCTGCGCATGGCGTCCATCGCTTCTTCTGGATGTGCATCGAACACGGAGGTAAGGAAAACATTCGGCGATTGAGCGTGCAGTCCGTACCTGGAAAGTTCGTCTGCGGGGAAATCCTTGAAGTTGAATGTAACGATGGTTTCCGCACCGGCCCGACGGGCGGCCGCGACCACATGCCCGTCGTTGGGGTCCGACAAATTCACGTCCGGTTCAAACCGCTCCCAATCCTCCGCCATGGCCATCGGAAAGGCCCTGCAGATCGCGTCAAGAAAACCGCGGGCCCGGACGTCGGGCACATGCCGCACTTCCATGATGGCCAAGCGTGCCTCGTCCATGACCCTCGCAGACCATGCTGGCTCGCGCAGACCAGCCTCGGCCAAGCTAAGCAGTGGGTCGATGATCCACGTAGGTACGAACAGGTTGGCGTCAAGCAGCGCAATCATAAGGGCACTCTACTTATCGAACCGGGACAGGTAATCCGAATAGTCGATGTCGTACGCGCCGTCCTCATCGGCGATGGAACGCATCTCATCCAACGCCTTGGATGTGGCCTCGTCGCGTCTGCGCTTGTAGTCGGTCACATCCGAAAGCCGCAAGAAACGGTAACTGCGCTCCCCCATGCGGGTGTACGGAATCATGCCCGCATCCAGCATGCGTGTGAGCGTGCGTTGGGAGACCCCAAGAATACGCGCCGCCTCGCCAGTCGTGATACGCTCGTCATCCGCCACCGCCCGTTCCGGCTCCGCAAGCAGAAACTCCCTAACGCGCCTGTAGTCGTCCGGCGTCAACGGGATACGCGTGCCGTCCACCCCTTGCAGGAACGCTCCGGGAACTCCGCCAGCAGAGCGCCGTGCCTTAGACCTCGTCCTATGGACTTTGCCACCCATCATCATGGTCATCGCAACCACCTCCATCCGTTTTCATCATACGGCAAATGGACACAATGGACAATATGTGGATCGGGATAATCTAGACTGCTTTCAGGTTCACCGCGGCCACCTTGACCGATACTTCTCCTTCTTCGGCGAATCCTCGTCGCCGTCGGCAATCGCGGTTTCGGAGGTCTTGCCGTTTCAGTAGCTCCAGTTGTTCCAATGCAGGCTCGCTCGGTCCGCGTTGTAGCCGAACGGAATCATGACGAACCGTTTTCGCGAGCGGCGAGAACGGCATTGCGAAGGTCCCTCGACCCTGCCAGCCCATGGATCGTCCCTCGCTTGGCATGTGCAGGTATCGAAGACTCGCCAGATCCGTGCAGCATCATTGCCTTGCGATTCCGGCGAAACGTCAAATCGGCCATGAGCGGCCAAAACCTCTTGACGCAAAAAAACAACGCCGCCTTATAATCAGCCCATATTGCCGATAGATCGAATCGTCTGCAACCGAATCGAGAGGAGGCGAAATCATGTATGACGAGATTCCGAGTCTGCTGTATGTCGCCGGAGCTTTAATCACCGTGCTTTCATGGACTCTTTTCGCATTCTCGAAAACCATCCGTCCAGAAGGTCGAAGAGCCTTCATCCTGTGCCTCTCCGTTATCTGGATATTGTTCTTTGCGAGTTCGACACTGGCACTCGTGCCATATCCGCTTTTCGAGACGTACTCAGGATTCATGGATCCCGATGTCCTCGATTTCTATGACCAGCCGGTCATACGGCTATTGCCGGCGGTGACCTGCGGAGTGAACCTGTGCGTGTCGGCAGGCTGTTCCATGGTTCTTGTAGGCAAGCGTTCGAAGCGATAGGCCTTCGCTTCGGATGCCGACGGAAGGTCAATCCCCACTGGTGCAGAAAAAGGCCGAGTCCGTCCACGTCGAGACCGACAGAAATCCATTGGTCTTTCCATTCAAAACGACGCAAAGTCTGCCGTTCGCGTTGAGACCGGCAGACGAGCCGCACTTCTTCTGCTTGAAACGACGCAAACCGGGCTGCCAGCGTTGAAATCAACAGAAAACCGTTGACTTTTCTGCTCGAAACGACGATAAAGCTACCATTTGCATCGAAACCAGCAGAACAATCGCAATTCATCCGCCCAAAACGACGCTGCGGCAGGCTGCGCAACAGAATATATGACCGTTTTTTTATTCTTTCTTTAAGATGAACCGATGAGTCTACAATAGAAATGGCGATTGCGGCATGACGTACGCATACTTTCCTGCCTATAGTGAAGGCACAACAGAAAAACAACAGAAGATACAGAGACAAGAAAACAACGAAGCGACGAGCCGCGCGACGCAGAAGAAGACAAGAGCAAGAAGACAGGCGGGCGTCCGAAAGGAAGCACCATGAAGAACGACACCTTCAACCAGATCATCAACGCCAACCTCGCCTCCATCGACCCGGGCTTCGGCCAGTTCGCACTCGCCAAGGCCTCCTCCGACCTGATGAAGAAGGTCCTCAACAAGTAAGGCTTTCCCGATTCCAACGAATCACATGGCGGGCTGCCGCGTCTACCGCAGTGGTCGTGGGCGGCCGCCTGGGCTATCGGGCATATGAGGACCACAGGACGGCCATGGCGCGCGGAACGTGCGTGTCGGCGGCCGCCGATCTGGACAGGGCCGCCAAAGAGTGTAGGAATCTGCTCGGCGCGGACGCGACAAAGTCGGCAAGACCCTCGAGCATCATACAGATCGACCGGAACCTGCTCGAGACCAAGCTCGACCGCCTGGTCGCCGAGAAGGTCACCGAACCATTGAACGCGATGCCCGGCGCTTCAGGCCGACGAGATCGCCAACGCCGCCAGATACGAACGCGCCGGGGAGCGGAAGGCGTACCGCGCCGGCCACTACGACCGGAGCCTGACCGCCAAGGCCGGCAGGCTCGGCCTGAAGGTGCCCAAGCTCAAGAGCGAGGTCTTCGAATCCGCGGTCATCGAGCGCCACAGACGGCGCGAGGAAAGCGTCGACCCGCCGCTATCTCGACAGGTCCCGGCTCGATGACAAACTCGCGGAAGCGAACTGATCATCGTGCCATGGACGGCCATGGTCCAAAGTGCACATCTTTTCGGGCACTACCGAGAAGGTCCCAGCTTTACAGGGGGTATTAATGACCTTTATCTCACGGGCGGCGCGCTATGTGCTCAGAAAACGAGTGCGCACCGCGGTGCTGTTCATTGTGCTGACCATCATAACGGCGAGTATGCTGCCGCAACCGCGGTTTCTCAGGCAGCTCAACATGAGGCCGGACAGATTGAAAAACAGGCGGTCGGCGGATTCGTGCTGGCCAGTAGCCTGCAAGGCAGCATGCTGACGCCTCGCGGAGGCGGAATGGTTCGTCCCGCTGATGTGCAACGAATCTCGAAGCTGTCCGGGGTTGGCTCGTGCATGGTCAGGCAGAACGCCACCGCCGATCTCGTGGGAGCCAGCGTGGTGAAGGTCCCCGGCGGCGATGATTACGATGCGGAGAAAGAACAGCAGTTCGGCAATACGGCCAACGTCATAGGCACAAACGATTCGTCAAAACTCAATGTGTTCACGTCCCACACGCTCGGCATGGTCGAAGGACGTCATCTAAAGGCGTCCGATAAGCATATGTCGATGGTCCATGAGGATCTCGCCAAAACCAATGGGCTTAAAGTCGGCGATACCCTCACGCTCAAGGCCAATCCATATGATGCCGACAATGAGTCGCATTCGACGGCAACTGTCAAAACCACCATCGTCGGAATATTCAAAGGGGACAGCGACAGAAAGGTATCCAGCCGCGCGGAACTCACCTCCAACACTGTGTACACCGATTTGGACACTACAAGTACTCTGTACCAGTACAAGGCCGGCAAGGAAATATACCAGGATGCCACTTTCGTTCTGGACAGGGGTGTCGACGTGGAGAAAACCATGGAAGCGGCGAAGAAGCTTCCGGTGGATTGGAACAACTACCAGATCACGCGCAATGACCAATATACGTCGAGCATGCTGAATGCCGCCCGAAGTGTGCGCTCCATGATGCGCGGCGCTTTGATCGGCGTGACCATCTCGGCAGTGATAGTCCTCAGCCTCATGCTCTTGCTGTGGATGAACGACCGACGTCAGGAGATGGGCGTATTGGTGTCCCTCGGCATCGGCAAGCCATCCCTGATCGCCCAATATCTAACCGAGATGATTCTGATCGGCCTGCCGTCCCTGGTCCTCGGATGGCTGTGCGCACGGGGAGCGGCCCAATGGCTTGGCACCTCGGCCCTCCGTTCCGTGAACGCCTCCGCGGCGAAGGAACTGAGCAGCATGGGACAGGTCGGCGGCGATCTTGAGTCCAATATGTCGGTTCGTACCTTGGATTCGCTCACGGTATCGATCGACACAACCGCCGTACTGTATGTATCGCTCGGCCTGCTGGCGGTGATGCTGGTATGCGTCGCCATATCGTGCATACCGATGCTGCGCAAGTCGCCACGAAGCCTGTCGGAGCTCCGATGACGGGCATGAACGTGTGGAAGCGTGCCACGCTGGCAATCGTACGTAAACCGGTACGCAGCGGAATCATCGGACTGTTGATGCTGATGGTTTTCACCAGTCTCGTGGCTCAGGTCGGAGCGTCAACGGCGCTTCAGAAAATGTCCGACGATATCGGCGGAAGCCTGGGAATAGGTTTTACCGTCGACACCGGCGAGAATCCCGTCAGCCCAAAGGAAGCGAGCCGGTTCTCACGCATCCCCGGCGTAGGGAAAACCGTTTACGAACGTAAGACCCTGGCGCAGGTGGATGGCGCGCATCCGGTTGTCCCCGAACATGGTCCTCGACTGGATTCCGGCCTATCCACGCAGGTCAGCGTGCTGGGCACCACTGACTCCTCGTTGTCCGAAGAGTTCCAAAGCGGCCTGTACCGGTTGGAACAAGGACACCACATTTCAGGTAATGGCCGGAACGTACTGATTCACCGGGATTTCGCACGTGAGAATGGACTATCGGTGGGATCGACCTTCCGACTCAGTCAGGAAGGCCGCGATTCCACCGTTCGCGTGGCCGGAATCTTCTCTGGCAATGTACAGGCACAGAGCCCTATGCCATCGGACGCATCGGAGAATCTCATCTATTCGGGCGCTCAAGTGGTTTCCGCGCTGACTAGAGAGGAACGGGTCGGCACGATCCGGTGCCTCTCGGATAATCCGCGGGATCTTTCCGCAGCAATGGCCCAAGCAAAAAAAATCGCCGGAAGCGAGTATGGCGTCACCGATGACTCGGCGCAGCTTTCCGGCGTGCTGCAGTCGGTGGAAACGGTACGCGATCTGGTCCGCATGGTGCTGTTGTCCGTCTGCCTGGCCGATGTGCTGGTATTGGGCATGGCGCTTGTCTTCTGGATTCGCTCACGCATCCATGAGATAGGCACCCTTCTGGCCCTCGGCATCGGCAAGATGCAGATTATCGCCCAGTTCGCGATCGAAACCGGTCTCATGGCTGTGGTCGCCGCCCTGTGCTCGCTGGGAACGGGCTCCCTATTGTCCGGTTACGTGTCCTCGCTCCTGCTGCACGATTCGGGAGTCGCACCTCTTGAATCATTGCAGGTGGAGGCTCTGCCGCCAGAACAGACGCTGCTCATCCTGCTGCTCGGATGCGCGGTCATCGCAATCGCGCTTGCCGTGTCGTGCGCCGCAGTGCTGGCCAAATCCCCGAAATCCATTCTTTCCTCTATGCGTTAGGAGATACTAATCATGACTATCTGTCTGCAATTGGACCATGTCAATTACTCATATGGCGCGGCGAAGATTCGCGTTCTTTCGGACGTGAACGCAGATTTCGAATCCGGAAAGATGTATGCGATAACCGGTCCATCGGGAGCGGGAAAGAGCACTTTGCTGTCTCTGTTGGCCGGTCTGGATGCCCCCCCTCTGATGGAGTGGTTCGTTTTGAGGGCGAGGATATAGCTACGACGGGTTATTCAAAGCACCGTCGCGAGCACGTGTCCTTGGTGTTCCAGGACCATAATCTGATCGACTATCTCACCCCCGAAGAGAATCTGCGCCTGGTCAATCCCAAGGCCGATATGAAGATCCTCGAGGATCTGGGGCTGAGCCGTGAGGAATCGAAGCGCAACATCATGCACTTGTCAGGTGGCCAACGTCAGCGGGTGGCGGTCGGCCGCGCCCTAGTGGCGCCCGGCCGCGCGATTCTGGCGGATGAACCGACTGGCAGCCTGGATCCGGAAATGACTGATGAGGTGATTGATCTTTTGCGGCATGCCGCTCATCAACTCGGTAAATGTGTCATTGTGGTGACGCATTCCAAACGTGTCGCCGATTCCGCCGATGCCGTTTACACCCTCAGACATAAGAAGCTAGCCAAGGCATAGCACTCTCGCACAGACCACGTCTTCCGTCGTGGCCGGCAAGAACCGCGCCAATGCCCCTTCCGCCATCGTCCTCGGCTGCAAAACGGGTGTCAGGATTGCGTCGTGGATCGGTGACGTTTTTGGGACTCGTCGCCGATCCACGACGCCCATGCCGACCCCCGTCCTGATTCGCACTCGCCCCGATCGGACCACACGCCCGTCCGGCATCGACAGAAGTAAGAACGGCCGGGACATGCCCCGGAAAGAAACGAACCCGCCTCATCGAAAAGGAACCAAAAATGACCGCACGACACATCGACGCCACGGACAAGACGGACGGAAGCCATGTCGTCAAGATCCTATGGAACGAAAACGACGGCGCACGGGAACTGACCGTCCGCATGCCGGCAGCCGGAACGGACGCCACGGACCGCGTGGACGTGGACCTCCTGCCCGTCCCGGGAGAGGATCCCGCCACGACGATGGACGATGCCGTCGCGGCGTTGGAGGGATTCCTCGGCAACAACAAGTACATCCACATCGATGGGGACGACGTCAGAAGCGTCTGCGCCGGCGCCCTGACCACGGTCATCCGCGTGGAAAGCGGGTCGTCGACGGGCATCGTGGAGGCGCTCGACGGACGGTTCCATGATTCGAGCGTCGCGTCCGATGAGGTCACGGGAGCGATAATCGCCATCGAAGGTCCGAAGAGCCTCCAACTGTCCGACGCCACGGCGATCGTCGGCGGCGTGCAGAAGCGCCTCACCGACAAGGTCGAGATCATATGGGGCCTGAATTTCACCGACGAGGACGTCCTGCGCGCCACCGTACTGCTCGCAATACAACAGAAATAAAGAACACGACGGGTTTGCATGCAGGAAAATCAAACATCATCGGAATGCCTGTTGCACTTACAAGTACGAGTCCCCATGCTAACCGCTGGTTTCCATGTCACCGGGGCGTCTTTTATCCGTTTATCCGCGTCAACACGACCCGCACGGTCAGGCAATTCGGGTCGGACTCCCCTGTGGTTTCGCTGAAGAAAACCGGGGGTGCTACCCAATCAGCTGTTGTGGGATTTGCGCCAGATGAGATACGAGTAAACATACATGGCTGCGACCGAGCCAATCGCAAGCACCATAATCACTGCCAGAATCCAGATTTCAGGCAATATACCTCCTAAAAATCCCAGCACAATCAGGCTAACGCCCACCACCATGAAACAGGCTCCGCCGAAACGGTGGGTGCGGCGCCAGTTGTCGGGGTCGTCGAGCGCCCATGGCGTTTTGATGCCGAGCGTGTAGTTTTGCCGCACACGAGGTAGATAATTACCCATGCCGATGAAGAACGCGCCGATCGCCCCGGACACGATGACGTTGACCGCGCCCTTGCCAGGAAGGAGGTTCCAGACGGTGAGTTCCCCAAGCCAGCTGATGGCGCACATGAATACCGTGAACGAGATCACGAATCCTTGGTAGAATCCGCCGAACTTGGCATATGCGGCACCTTTCGGATCAATGCGCGGCACCACATAGAACAGTGCGAGAAACGTCAATGGAAGCGCACCCAGAACGGATGCCATCCAACGTGGCCCCCATCCGTTCACACCGCCGTCAGCACCCCAATGCATGGGAATGCGCTCAGGTAGCCCCGGCATGGCGGCAAGATGCGCCACGACGTTCAGCACGCAAAGCAGCATGAGAACGACCCATACACGGGCCGGAATACCGGTCGAGGCTTTGGTTGTCTCGGGTTTTTCCTGCTTTTGCATTGTCAGACCTTTCATTGCCTGTCTTCCGGATCGTCCGCGAAGCCCATGAACCATCCGACCAAGTCCTGCATAACTGTGGTATTGAGGCTGTACACGATGTTCTGCCCATGTCGTTCGTCCGTTACGAGACCAGCGTTCCTAAGAGTCGCCAGATGGTGACTGAGCGATGGCTTGCTGATGTCGAAATGCTCCGCGAGCTCCCCCGCGGTCATATCCCCCGCACGCAGCAGCTCGAGGATACGACGCCGCGTGGGGTCGGCGAGTGCCTTGAATCCTTCTCCTGCCATCATCGCTCTCTTTCCAGTATCGGATTGCGATATTCATCCTACCAGATATTTAGACGTTTGTCTAAATATCTAAAATACGGAAGTCTGAAAACGTCATGGAAACCGGAATCTCGTTTTTTCGGAGCAACGCTGATGTCAAGGAACGGCGCCTTCCAGTAGACTCGGCAATAATCCCACGCCATAGGCGGCAACATGGGCGGAACCGCGCAAGACAAGGAGGTCCCGAATGGAATACATTCGAATTACCAGGGACAACATCGATGCAGAGCACGTCTGCTGCGCCATGTCCGGCAAACAGGCCCTTGCGAAAAAGGAGTGGCTCAAACGTCGATTCGACGAAGGATTGATCTTCTACCGCAGCGTAGAACGCGGAAAATGCTTCATCGAATATATCCCCGCGGAGAACGCGTGGGTTCCTATCCAAGCGGATGGGTATCTTTACATCGACTGTCTATGGGTCGCCGGCTCCATGAAAGGGCACGGATATTCCAACGACCTGTTACGGGAGTGCGTGAGGGATGCGAAGGAGCAGGGGCGGAAGGGATTGTGTATTTTGTCTGCCGAAGGACGCAAGCGCGAATTCCTCTCCGACGCGAAATACCTTGCGCACAAGGGTTTCATGGTTGCGGACACGTCATCATGCGGAATCATGCTCATGTACCTGCCGTTCGGTTCGGACACGGAGCCTCCGCAATTCAAAGAATGCGCCAAATATCCCACGGCGGATGGTGATGGATTCGTTCTCTATTACACGGACCAGTGTCCGTTCACCCACTACTGGGTGCCACGCGTGGAAGCGGTGGCGGAAGAGCACAGCATTCCATTAAAAACCATTCACATCATCAGCCGTGAGCAGGCCCAGAATACGCCAGCTCCGGTCACGACCTACGCGCTGTTCAAGAACGGAGAGTTCCTGACTCAAGGCATCCAGTCCGACAAGAAGTTCCTGAAGCTCGCAGGCGTACAGGTCTGATGTCGGCCTGACGTTTTTTAAGATGCGGGGGCATCATGACGTTCCGCACGCATTACCATTCGAACAAGTCGGATCGGCCCGTACGGCATGGCGGAAACACCCCCACCCGCGCAACCGTCAGCGTGCAATGCAGCGAAAAGCATAAAGAAAACGGGTTCCGAATGAACCGGAACCCGTATAACGTAAAACCTCGAAATATCTGAAGTGTCAGAAGTATCCGAGTTTCCTAGAAAATCAGGCGAACAGGAAGCCCTGGCCGTGATGTTCCGGATACGTGTCGAACAGTTCGGCAACGGAACCGTCTTCGAACACGGCGCGGATGGCACTTGCCAGCAACGGCGCGATCGACAGAACAGTCAGACCGTCCCAACGCTTTTCTTCCGGAATCGGCACGGTATCGGTGAGCACGACCTCGCGTGCGCCGCAGTTCTTCAGTCGGTCCACGGCCGGGCCGGACAGCACGCCATGCGTGGCGACGACGGTCACCGACTTGGCTCCGGCATCCTTAAGCACGTTGCATGCGCCGGCGATGGTGCCCGCGGTGTCAATCAGGTCGTCGACAAGCACGCAGTCCTTGCCTGCGACGTCGCCGACCACACGGTTGGCGACCGCCTGGTTCGGGCGGGTGATGTCGCGGGTCTTGTGCACGAAGGCGAGCGGACCGCCGCCGAGGCGCTGCGCCCACTGTTCGGCAACACGGATACGACCGGCGTCCGGGGAGACGACAGCGACGTTGTCAAGTTGGTTGGAGAAACGGTCACGGATGTAATCGACCAGCACCGGCATGGCGATGAGATGATCGACCGGGCCGTCAAAGAAGCCTTGCGACTGCGCCGCATGCAGATCGACGCTCATGATGCGGTCGGCGCCTGCGGTCTTGAGCAGGTCAAACACCAGACGGCAGGAGATGGGCTCGCGGCCGCGGTGCTTCTTATCCTGGCGGGAATAGCCCAGCAGCGGGCAGACCGCGGTGATGGAACGGGCGGAAGCGCGCTTCAGCGCATCGATCATGATGAGCTGTTCCATGATGGCCTGGTTGACCGGATTGGAATGGCTTTGCAGCACGAACACGTCCGCGCCGCGCACGGATTCGGTGTAGCGCACGTACATTTCGCCGTTCGCGAAGTCATATGCTGTGGTTTCCAGAACATCGATGCCGAGCTGTTCGGCGACTTCCGCCGCCAGCTTCGGGTGTGCTCTGCCTGTGACAAGGATAAGGTTCTTATCCGGCTTTCCTTCAAGGATTGCGCTCACCGTGTCTCCAAACGTCTGTTCTAGCGAAGTGGATGTGACCCATACTAACCGGCCGCGCAGACCTCACCGACCCCGTGTGTTCGGGGGGCCATGCGGACGGCCCCATCCATCTTCTATCGGTATAGGCCGTGTTTACCGATGTATTGCACCACGCCATCGGGTACGAGATACCAGACGGGTTCGCCATGTTCGGCGCGGCGACGCACATCCGTGGAGGAAATCGCCAAAGCGGGAATCTCCAGCGTATCCACCTTGCCTTCAGGTAATTTCACGCCGTCCGGCGAGGAATAACCGGGACGTGTCACGGCCACGAAATGCGCCAGCTCCCACATCTTGTTGGCGTCCTTCCATTGCATGATCTCCGCCACGGCGTCGGCACCGGTGATGAAGAACAGTTCCGCATCGGGATACTGGGCGCGGATGTCACGCAGGGTGTCGATGGTGTAGGTGACGCCGGGACGGTCGATGTCCACGCGCGACACGGTGAATTTCGGATTCGACGCGGTGGCGATGACCGTCATAAGGTACCGGTCCTCCGCATTGGTGACCTTCTTGTCCAACTTGAACACCGGCCGTCCGGTCGGCACGAAGATCACCTCGTCGAGGTCGTACACCCAGGACACTTCGGAGGCTGCGACCAAATGGCCGTTATGGATCGGATCGAAAGTGCCGCCCATGATGCCGATGCGCAACCGGTTGTGCCAGTTGCCTCGTGCGGACCTGCGTCCGGTGGTCACGGCTGATTGCGGCCGGTCTACGGATAGTTCCGACATGCGTCGTTCCGGCTCGACCACGTAGCTGACGGTCAGTTCGGGATCGGCCTCCGCAGATTCCGGCCGCATGCGTTTTGGTCCGGTCATGCGGACGCTCCGCTCTTTTGCGCGCCATCGGCCTGCTGTTCGGCCTGTTTCTCGGCCTGCTGCTCTTTGTCCGCGTCGGCGGTTTCCTGCTCGATGCTGTCCGCGGTCGGTGAGGCGTTGTCGGGATCAATCTTGTCCATATCCTCATCCCACTCGTCCTGCACCACACGTCGAATCTCGGCGAATGTCGGCAGCGGGAAATCCGGCTGGTATATACTGCGGATTCCGGCAACGCGCTCGGTGACACGAATCAGCGTGTCGGTCATGCCGACGATGTCATGATCTCGTTCCATCGCGCTGAACTTGGCGATGTGCTGTTCCATGACCCGCATCTGCTCGTCGATATCGTCAAGCTGGGCGGCATCGGGAGTGATGACGTCCGAAGCGTCGGTTTCGGGCCAGCCGATCAACACCGCGTCGGCGTATTCGAGCGAGGCGCGTTCGTCCGCGGACGCGATACCGTCTTCGACCTGCACAAGGAACACATACCGCACGATGCTCAATCGTTCGGATGCCAATCGCAATCTGAGCATTGGGTCGGTCAAGTCCGCGTTCCATGGGTTCTTGTTGTCCTGCATGGTGTGCTGCATATTGTCCTGCATGACTTCGTCGCTCATTCTCTCACCTGTCCTGTTCCGTAGCCAATCCATTTGGTCGTGGTCATCTCGCGCAGCCCCATCGGACCGCGCGCATGCATCTTCTGTGTGGAGATGCCAAGTTCCGCGCCGAATCCGAACACGCCGCCATCGGTGAAACGTGTGGAGGCGTTGACCATCACCACCGCCGAGTCGATGCGGGCGGTGAATTCCTCGATGGCCGAATAGTCTTCGGCGATGATGGATTCGGTGTGCCCGGTGGAGTGGCGGTTGATATGCGCGATGGCCTCGTCAAGCGAGTCGACCACCTTGATGCCGATTTTGAGTGCCAGATATTCGGTGTCCCAATCCTCGTCGGTGGCATGCACGAGTTGCGCATTTGCGATTCCGGCATGTTCGATGATGCCATACGCGCGTTCGTCGGCATGCATTTCGACTCCCGCTGCGGCGAGCGCTGCCGCGGCTTTCGGCAGGAAGCTTTCGGCGATGTCTTTGTGGACGAGGAGTTTTTCGGTGGCGTTGCATACGCCGACGCGTTGGGTTTTGGCGTTGATGAGGATGGGGATGGCTTTGTCGGGGTTGCCGGTGCGGTCGACGTAGATGTGCACGTTGCCGGCTCCGGTTTCGATGACGGGGACTTTGGAGTTGCGTACCACGGCTTGGATGAGTCCTGCTCCCCCGCGTGGGATGAGCACGTCGATGTGGCCGCGTGCTTCCATCATGGCGGTGGCGCCGTCGCGTCCGTATTGGTCTACGGTGGCGATCATGTTGTGGTCGTATCCGTGTTTGGTGAGTACGTCGGCGATGACGGCGAGTGTTGCCGCGTTGGTGTGTTCGGCCGCGTGTCCGCCGCGCAGCAGGACGGCGTTGCCGGATTTGATGCATAGGGAGGCAACGTCGACGGTGACGTTGGGACGTGCTTCGTAGATCATGCCGAGCACGCCGATGGGGACGCGTACCTGCTGCAGTCGTAGGCCGTTTTCCAGATGGTATCCGCGTACGATTTCGCCGATGGGGTCTGGTAGGGATGCCACGTGGCGTACGCCTTGCGCGGCGGCGGTGATGCGCTGCTGGTCGAATCTGAGTCGGTCGAGTTTGCCGGCGTCCATGCCGTCGGTTTCGGCTTGGTTCATATCGAGCGTGTTGGCTGCGGCGATGTCGTCCGCATGCTGGTCGAGTGCGTCGGCGATGGCGTTGAGCAGTTGGTTTTTGGCTTCGGTGTTTGCCTGGGCAAGTTGCGATTGCGCGGTGCGGGCTGCGTCGCCCATGGCGCATACTGCTTCGAACACGTCGGCGTTCATGGCGGTGCCTTGGTTCTGTGGATTCGTCATAGTCTCTTAGAATAGCGCGAAATCACGCCTCTCTGGGCAATGACGGCCATTTTCGGGTCGTTGGTTGCGCGGCGGGACGCGATTTCGTCAGTCGAGGCTGGTGATCAGTGGATTTGGTCGAGTCCCGGGTAAAGCGGGAAGTCTTCGGCAAGCTTGTCGACGCGCGCCTTGAGCGCGTCGACGTCGGCGTCCTGTCCTGCGGCGAGAGCGGTGCCGATGATGTCGGCGACTTCCTCGTATTCCTTGGGTCCGAAGCCGCGGGTGGCGAGTGCGCTGGTGCCGATGCGCAGGCCGGAGGCCACGGATGCGGGGCGTGGGTCGAACGGGACGGTGTTGCGGTTGATGGTGATGCCGCATTGCGCGAGCAGGTCTTCGCCTTGTTTGCCGTCCATTTCGCTGTTGCGTAGGTCGACCATGACCAGGTGCACGTCGGTGCCGCCGGTCAGGACGCTGATGCCGTTGTTTTTGACGTCGTCGGCCATGAGGCGTTCGGCAAGGATCTTGGCGCCGTCGAGGGTGCGTTGCATGCGGTCTTTGAATTCCGGGATGGCGGCGACTTTGAAGGCGACGGCCTTGCCGGCGATGACGTGCATGAGCGGGCCGCCTTGCTGGCCGGGGAATACGGCGGAGTTGAGTTTCTTGGCGTATTCCTGCTTGGCGAGGATGAAGCCGGAGCGTGGGCCGCCGAGGGTTTTGTGCGCGGTGGAGGATACGACGTCGGCGTATGGGACGGGGCTTGGATGCAGTCCGGCGGCTACGAGGCCGGCGAAGTGGGCCATGTCCACCCAGAATTTGGCGCCGACCTCGTCGGCGATCTCCTTCATGGCTTTGAAGTCTTCGATGCGCGGGTAGGCGCTCCATCCGCCGATGATCATGGCGGGATGGGTTTCGAGCGCACGCTGGCGGATGATTTCCGGGTCGATGCGGAAGGTTTCGGGATTCACGCCGTAGGCTTCGGCGTGGTAGAAGCGGCCGGAGAAGTTGATTTTCATGCCATGGGTGAGGTGGCCGCCGTGGTCGAGGGCGAGGCCGAGGACCGTGTCGCCGGGTTTGACGAGCGCCTGGTAGACGGCTGCGTTGGCCTGTGCGCCGGAGTGCGGCTGTACGTTGGCGTATTCGGCGCCGAATAGGCTTTTGGCGCGTTCGCGGGCGATGGTTTCGATTTTGTCCACCTGCTCGCAGCCGCCGTAGTAGCGGCGTCCCGGATAGCCTTCGGCGTATTTGTTGGTCAGTACGGAGCCTTGTGCCTGTAGGACGGCGCGTGGCACGAAATTCTCGGATGCGATCATTTCGAGTCCGTTTTGCTGCCTGGATAGTTCGGCGTCGAGGATTTCGGCGATTTCCGGATCCGCTTCGGCGATGGGCGCGTTGAACATGTCGTTCGGTGTTTGCGCAAGAGGTGATGCAGTCATGAAGCCCTCCTTGACTTCGGAATGATCATCCGCTGTACCGCGGGTTACAGAGCAGTGTACGTGTGAAAACGATCGGAGGAAAACCGGGTTTCGAAACATGTGGGAAATATGGCACCGCCTGCGCGCGAAGACATGGACGGCACGATCGCGGTGCCATGTGGAAAAGCAGGACCTTCCGTCGGCAATCGTATGGGGTCGGCGTCCCATTCCACGGACGCGAGGCGACGTTCTTCCCACCTGTGCCGGTACACTGAGAAGCACGTTTGACGTAATCTGTCCGTTCTATTGCTAAGGAAATCAAGTGACCACGTTCCACAGCACACGCAGCACCACCGATTCGCTTACCTCCAAGCAGGCCATCCGCAAGGGCATCGCCGATGATGGCGGCCTGTTCGTGACCGACTCCTTGGGTGAGACCCATGTGGATATCGCTTCCTTGGCCGGCAAGTCCTACCAGCAGATCGCGTTCGATGTGCTGTCCGTGCTGCTGCCGGACTACACCGAGGCCGAGCTCAAGGAGTGCATCGACGAGGCGTACGGCCCGCAGTGGTCCGACGAGAAGATCACTCCGGTCAAGCCGCTCGGCGATGACTATGTGATGGAACTGTTCAACGGTCCGACTTCCGCGTTCAAAGATGTGGCGCTGCAGATTCTGCCGCGTTTCATGGCGCGCACCACTCCGGCGGATGGCGACGCGGATGAGAAAATCATGATCGTCACCGCCACGTCCGGCGACACCGGCAAGGCCGCGTTGGCTGGTTTCGCGGACGCTGCGGGCACCGGCATCACCGTGTTCTATCCGGAAGGCAAGGTCAGCCAGGTGCAGGAGCTGCAGATGACCACGCAGTCCGGCTCCAATGTGAACGTGTGCGCGGTCAAGGGCAATTTCGATGACGCGCAGTCCGCCGTCAAGCGCATTTTCGGCGACAAGGAGCTTGCCGAACGTCTCGCCGATGATTCGCATGTGGTGCTTTCCTCCGCGAATTCCATCAATGTGGGCCGTCTGGTGCCGCAGGTCGTCTATTACTTCTCCGCGTACGCGCAGCTGCTGGAACGCCAGGTCATCAATGTGGGCGACGAGGTCGAGTTCGTTGTACCGACGGGTAATTTCGGCGATATCCTCGCCGGCTATTACGCGAAGCTGCTGGGCCTGCCGGTCAAGCATCTTGTGGTGGCGTCCGACAAGAACAACGTGTTGTTCGACTTCCTGACTTCCGGCACGTACAACCGCCAGCGTCCGTTCTTCCAGACCATTTCCCCGTCGATGGATATCCTCATCTCATCGAACCTGGAGCGCATGCTGTATTACATGTCCGACAAGGACACACGCCTGATCTCCATGCTGATGAACGATCTGAACCAGTGGGGCGCCTACGAGGTTCCCGAGCCGATGATGAAGAAGATTCGTTCCATCTTCGGCACCGGTTGGGCCGATGAGAACCAGGTGCGCGAGATGATCGCGGACTGCTGGAACAAGAACCATTACGTGATCGACCCGCACACCGCATGCGGCTACTACGTCATGCAGCAGATGCCGCGCGATCCGCTCACGCCGCGCGTGCTGCTGTCCACCGCCAGCCCGTACAAGTTCCCGCGCGTAGTCAACGAATCTCTGGGTCTTGACGCGTCCGGCACCGATTTCGAATGCATGGACGTGCTTGCCAAGGCCACCGGCACCACCGCTCCGGCCGCGCTGCGCGGTCTTGAGACCGCCGACGTGCGTTTCGATAACGTCGTCGAAATCGACGGCATGGAAGGATTCGTCGAGCAGGCCGCGAAGGCGCTGTAAGTTTTCGACAGGCAAAACGGCAACGATACATAGAAGAATCGGCTGTCCGCGATACGCGGGCGGCCGTTTTTCATTGACGCTGGTACAGTGCGTTCCCGAAAGGCAGGAGAATCATGAGCGTAGCTTCAGCATCGCAGTCGGGCGTGACGGCAAATCGGCCGGATGAACCCGCGGAACCGAGGAAGGACCGGCTCATCACCCGTGACGTGGCGCTGGTGATGCTGGCGACGTTCTTCTTCATGACCAGCAACATGGTGATCACGCCGGTCATCGCCGGCTATGGCGAGTCGATGGGAGCGACGGGCGCGCTGATGGGCGTGATCGCCGGCGCGATGAGTTTCGTGTCTCTGTTCTGCCGTCCCATCGCGGGCAATCTGTCGGATTTGGTCAGCAAGAGGTTGCTGGTGGCTGCGGGAACGGTGCTGTACATCGTGGCGGGCGTCATGTATTGTCTTGCCGATTCGACGGGCATGCTGGTCGTGGCGCGCATGGTCAACGGGCTTGGCTTCGCATGCGGCACGGTTTGTCTGGCGACGTGGGTGTCGCTGCTGCTTCCGATCCGGCATATGGGCGCGGGCATGGGATTGTACGGCATCGTCAACGCGTTGGCGATTGCGGTCGGCCCGGCACTCGGCATCCGTCTGCAGGCGGCCGTCGGCTACCAGTGGACGTTCATCGCATCGCTGACGCTTAACGTGTGCGCGTTCGTGACGGTTCTGCTGGTGAAAAACGGTGGCAGGCCGGCTCGTAAAACCGTTGCCGCCGAGCAGTCGTTACGGCATCGTCTGCGTCTTCGCAATCTGGTGGAGCCACGGGCCATTCCATTGGCCGCGGTGTTCATGATGTTCGCCATCCCTTATTTCGCGAACCAGTCGTTCCTGGTGGATTACATTTCCGCACGACATCTGCGTATCTCGTCCGACTTGTTCTTCGTGTTCTATGCGGCCGCGCTGCTGGTACTGCGGCTCACGTTGCGCGACCTGTTCGATTCGAAGGGTTTCCGTTTCTGGCTTGTCGTCTGTTCGTTTGCGATGTTGGCGTCGCTTGCCTTTCTCACGTTCATGACGAACGATTGGTATCTGCTTGGCGCGGGCATCGCCATGGCGGCCAGTTATGGACTGATGAGTTCCGTCACGCAGGCGCAGGCGGTGGTGATTGCCGGTCGTGAGCGCAGTGGCTTGGCCAACGGCACGTACTATATGGGCATCGACTTGGGTATGGCGTTGGGGCCGGTGCTGGCTGGAGTTCTCTATGGGCACCTGCCGATCGCATGGTTCTATCCCCTGTTCATGCTGGCGCTGCCGGTGTCTTGGCTGATCTACCTGTCCTTCCACCGTCTCATCCATCCGTCGCACAAGTAACGGACAGGCACCGCAGCTGGTAGGCGCCAACTGTTCAGAATGGCGGAATACCAAGGTTTTCAATTACGGCCATGCTGTTATAGATCATATAATAACAGCATGGCCAAATCTGTGTTACTGTTATATATAGCTGTTGAACAGTTTGCGTACACTGTTCGGTCAGGATATATATCACTCGCAGAAAGGGATACAGTGAAGCTGAACATCTCATCCGCGTCCGGCAAACCGATTTACGAACAGATCGAAGATCAGATCCGAGCGGCGATCATGTCGGGCGAACTGCAAACCGGCGAGGCGCTCCCCTCCCTCAGGAAGCTTGCCAAGGAACTGCACATCAGCGTGCTCACCATCGCCAGAGCGTACAGCGAGCTGGCGGATGAGGGGCTTGTCGAGAATGTGCAGGGCAAAGGCACGTTCGTGCTGGCCCACGGCAACGAGCTTATGAAGGAACGTGCGCGCGAACGCATCATGGACGTGTTCCGGCAGACGGTAACCGCCGCCAAGGCCGCCGACATCAGCCTGCTTGATCTGCTTGGCATGTTCGAGAAGGCGTATAGGGAACAATCATGAGCCGCGTCTTCATGAGGCTCAACAAGATATGGACCTGATCGGCGTCATGAAAGCGTGAAGCGGTCGAATCACGCAATGGCCCGGAAACATCAGGCGATGATGCAAACCGTTACAGTATGACGGGCGCGTCGTGGAAGTCGAACATGACGCCGTCGGCCAGATCGCAGATCTCAGGCCAGTCGGCGTCGGAGGAATCGTCGTGCATGGCCCACACATGCATGCCGACCGACTTGGCCGAGCGCATGCCGACCAGCAGATCCTCGAATACGGTGCAGTCGCTTGGTTTGATGCCGAGACGCGACGCGGCCAGCAGATATACGTCCGGCTCAGTTTTGCCGACGTCGCCAGCATCGTCGACGCTGACCACGTCATCGAAATAGTCGAAAATGCCGACGTGCTTCATGGCCGGTTCGCGCAGCATCGGCGGCAATGACGTGGCCACGGCCAGTTTCGCGCCGCTCGCCTTCAACGATTCCAGATATTCGCGCGCATACGGTTTGGCTTCAACCACCGTGGCGTACATGACACGTGCCATATGGTCCCACTCCTCCATCAACGCTTCGGGAGTGTCCGACAGGCCGAATCGTGCGATTGTGTATTCGGCGATCTGGCGGAATTGCATGGCCGCGACCTTCTGCATGTAGTCGTCCGGCACCTCGATGCCGCGTTTGGCAAGGAAGTCGACGTCCACCTGATCCCACACGCCCATGGAGTCGAGTAGCGTGCCGTCAAGGTCGAAGATGGCGCCTTTGCCTTGGTTCGCCTTGGTTTCCTGTGTCATATCGGCTCCTTTGTTTTGCAATTACCGCTTTTACGATTTGCGATTACTTTTTACGATTGAATCCACCGTCAGTCAAGCACCGACGATTTGAGCAGTTCCTCGGCATGTTCCAGAGATGTTTCGCTTTCGCTGCCGGACAGCATGCGGGCGATTTCGTGCACGCGCTCATCCCCGCGCACCTGGCTGATGGTGGTGGCGATGGAACCATCCTTGGTTTCGCCTTTGGCGACCACATATTGTTCGTCCGCCCAGGAGGCGACCTGCGGCAGGTGCGTGACGACCAGAACCTGCGCGGATTGGGCGAGTTTGGCCAAGCGGGCACCCAATTCCACAGCGGCCTTGCCTCCCACGCCGGCGTCGACCTCATCGAAGATGAACGTCATCGGCGGCACGGTTCCGCCGGCCACGACATGCTTTTCGGCGGCGACCAGTTCAAGCGCGAGCATCAGACGGCTCAATTCGCCGCCGGATGCGCTTTTGCCCATCGGCAGTTGCGGGGAGCCGGGGAACGGGGCGAAGAGGAATTCGATGTCGTCCGCTCCGGTGGCGTCCAACTGTTCGCGTTCGGCCACGCGGATCTCCAGTTTCGAAGTGCCCATGGCCAGCGAATCAAGTTCCGCGGTGACTTTGGAAGCGAGTTCCTTCGCCGCGGCTCTACGCCGTTTGCTCACAGCCTGCGCGGCTTTTTTCGCAGCCTCAAGCAGTTGGGCGCGTTCGGCTTCCAGCTGTTCGACCTTTTCCGGCGAGGCGTCCAAATCCTCCAAATCGTATACGGCCTTGTCCCTCCACGTGATCACGTCGGACAATTCCGGCCCCCACCGGCGGGTCAGCTCGTCCAACTCGTGGATGCGCCCGTTGATGGCATCCAGATCCTCCACGCTCGCCTCATTGTCCACTTCGCCGGACAGGCTGAACACCACGTCGGACAAATCGGTGCTGATGGAGTCGAGCCGGTCGGCGAGTTCGGAGAACACGCCTTCCACGTGAATGGCGCGCAATGCCTGCGAGGCACGGTCGATCAAATCGGCGGCGCTGGCCGATTCAACGTCATCCGCCACTTGCGAAGCGTCCAACGCACCCAATGCGCGGGTCACGCCTTCGGCGATTTCGGCGGCGTTTTCGATGCGGTCCCGCCGTGCGCGCAATTCGTCCATCTCCCCCGGCTGCGGGTCGACCCGGTTGATGCGTTCGATTGACTCACGCAGGTAATCCGCCTGCTGGCGCATGGACGATTCCTGGCTGCTGAGCCTTTCCAAACGCTCGTCCATTGCGCGCAGCGCGTTCCACGTCTTGCCGTAGGCGGCCAACGCCACTTCATCCCCCGCGTAGCGGTCCAGGAATTCACGCTGCCGCGAAACGGTCGCGATACGTAACTGGTCGGCCTGGCCGTGGATCGTCACCAATTCGGCGGCGACGGAAGCAAGCACGGAACGAGGCACGCTACGCCCCGACAACATACTGCGGGATCGTCCGGAAGCCGGCACCTTGCGCGACAGGAACAGTTCGCCGTCCTCTGGCTCGAAGCCAGCCTCCCGTGCGGCGGCCACCGCGGCCGGCGACGAAGCGACTTCGAACACGCCCTGCGCCCACGCCTCCTGAGCGCCGACGGAAACACGGCCGCCGTCGGAGGGACCGCCGGAAATCAGTCGGATCGCACTGAGCAGCATCGATTTGCCGGCACCTGTTTCGCCGGTGATCGCCGTCATACCGCCTGCCGGAGCGATCAGCGCGGAACGGATCGGACCGAGATTGTGGATCTCAAGCTCTTCCAGCATGCCCTGTCACTTCCCGCTTTCCGGCTTGCCGGTTCCCGGGAACGATTGCCCATGATGCGTGCCGCCGGTCTTGCGCGCCTGCTCGCGCCATCCGACGACGGGCAGGTCGAATTTGGTGACGAGACGGTTCGTGAACGGCACGCCGGACAGTCGCGCCAATCGCAAAGTGCATTTCGATTCGCGCACTTCGATGCGTGTGCCTTTCGGCAGGGCGCGCTGGCGGCGGCCGTCGCAGCAGATCCAACCGTCGGACGTGGAATCGTCAAGAATGTCGATGGCGAACGTGGAGCCGGAGCCGATGATGAGCGGACGTGCGAACAATGCGTGCGCGGCCAACGGCACCAATTGCAATGCCTTCACATTCGGCCACATGATCGGCCCGCCCGCGGAGAACGCGTAGGCGGTGGAACCGGTCGGCGTGGATACGATCACGCCATCGCAACCGAAGGAGCTCATCTCCACGTCGTCGACACGGATGGACAGTTCCACCATCTTGCCTCGGTCCGCACGTTCCAGCGTGATGTCGTTCAGCGCCCAGTCCTCGATGGGTTCCGTCGCGCCCGGCAGCCATACGTCGACGTGGGCGATCATACGTTCGTCGATGGAATAGTCATGGTCGGCGATCCGGCGGATGGCCTCGCTCATCTGGAAGCTTTCAAATTCGGCAAGAAAGCCGACGTGGCCCAGGTTCACACCGAGAATGGGCACTTCGGTGGCATGCACCAGTTCGGCTGCGCGCAGGATGGTACCGTCTCCTCCGAGCACCACCACGATTTCCGTGTTCTTCGGCACGGCGGGCGTCCTGCTACCGAACTCGGGCGCTTCGATATTGTCGATGATCGTCACTTCGAAATCGGCGCGCCGCAGCTGTTCGACGGCTTCCTCGACCACCGTGCCGCTTTCACGCAGACGTGTATGCGTCACTACCACCGCATGCCGGGTACCGTGCATCGCAAGCCCTTTCCGAGAACTCTCGTACATACCACGTCCTCGACGGACGCCGATGCCTACCATTGTAATCGAACAAATGAACGAATGGCGGTAGCGGGTGTCCGGACACGCCGCAGACGTTTCCGTTCGTTCACGAGCCACGTACATCCCACCCGCAAAACCTGTTCGTCATTTTCCCACGAATCCGCCGAACAGGCCGAATGGTATGTCTCTGCACCGTTCGTCACACTACCGTCTACAATAGCTCAAGGAAACGAAGACCGTTTATACAGACAAGGAGCGAGGAACGGCATGTCAAACCTCGTCTTCGACGAGTCCTCCTCCAATCGTGAGGCCTCGCATGGCTATGCCTGGTGGTTCTCCGGAGACACGTTCGAAAAGGCCATGGCAGAGGAGCGCAAGCCGCGCAAACGCAGCCTGATGCACAAACTCACCACGCATCCCGGACGCCTGACCATCCTGTACTTCACGCTTCTGGGCGCGTTGTCCACGCTGCTCCTGCTCACTCCCGCCGCCACACCGAAAGACGAGCAAACGACATTCACCACCGCGTTCTTCACCGCGATCTCCGCGATTTCGACGTGTGGCATCTCCATCGTCAATTCGACGACGCATTGGTCCGCTTTCGGCCAGGCCGTGCTCATCTTCTCCGTGCAGATGGGCGGCTTGGGCGTCATGACGTTCGCTTCACTCATCGCCTTGGCCGTGAACCACCATCTCAAGGCCACGCAAAAGCTGCTGACGGCCAACGAGCTGGGCACCACGAAACTCGGCGAGATCAAGGGCGTGCTCACCGTGGTCATCGCCACCGCGTTCACCATCGAAGGCATCACGTTCGTGGCGCTGTTCCCCGGCCTGTACAAAGTCAATCATGGCAATGTGCGGCACACGCTGTGGGAATCGTTGTTCTTCGCGGTCATGGCATACAACAACGCCGGCTTCACCCCTGACGGCGCCGGCCTGCATGTCAACAATTGGGCTGTCGGTCTGCCTATCCTCGTCAGCGCGTTCTGCGGCACGCTCGGCTTCCCCGTCCTGCTTAACCTCATGCGCTCATGGCGCAACCATCGTCCGCCGAAGCGTTGGAGCCTGCATACCAAGCTCACGCTGACCACCACGTTCTGCATCGTGCTCGCCTCGTTCACCTGGTTCCTCCTCATGGAATGGAACAACAAACTGCTGTTCGCCACCGAAGGCGTGGAACCGCGGTTGTGGCATGCGATGGTGGCGGCCGTCATGCCTCGCAGCTCCGGCTTCGATTTGTCGTGGATGCCGGGCGTGAGCGACGCGACGAAGGTGTTCCTGTCCATCGTCATGTTCATCGGCGGCGGCAGCACTTCGACCGCAGGCGGCATCCGCGTCACCACGCTCGCAGTGATTCTGCTGACCTGCCGCGCCGCGTTCACCGGACGCCATGACGTCAACGCGTTCCATCGTCGCATCCATTCGCAAGCCGTCATGACGGCCGTGGCCGTCACCACCTCATGTCTGGCACTCGTCACCATAGTGTCCATGACATTGATGGCCATCACCGGATGCTCCCTGTCCAATGCACTGTTCGACACCTGCTCCGCGTTCGGTCTGGGAGGCTATTCGGTCGGCGTAGCGAGTGCGTCCAATCCGACGGTGCTGTATATTCTCGCCGCCACCATGTTCATCGGCAGGCTTGGGCCGCTTACCATTGCCTATGCGATCTCCAGACCGCGCAATGTGGAGCCGGTTCGCTACCCCACCGAGCAGATCGTGGTTGGCTGAACAGGACCAGCGATACGACTTCCTATACTTGACATCCGGAAAGAACATCGAAAGGTACACGAACAATCATGGCTAACAACACCAGAAGCGTTCTTGTGGTAGGACTCGGCCGTTTCGGCAGTTCCGTAGCCACCACATTGGATGCGATGGGACAGGATGTGCTCGCCGTCGACAAGGACGGCGAACTGGTGAACCGCTGGTCCTCGCAGATCCCCACCGTGCAGGCCGATATGACCGACGTGATGGCGTTGGAGCAGATCAACGCGTCCGATTTCGACACGGCGGTCGTAGCCATCGGCGACAGCGTCGAAGCGTCCGTCATCACCGCCGGTAATCTGCTTGATGCCGGCATCTCCGACATTTGGGCGAAGTCGGTGTCCAAGGAACACGCCCGCATCCTGCAGCGTATCGGGGCACGCCACATCATTAACGCGGAGACCGATGCCGGCAAACGCGTAGGGCACTTGGTGTCCGGCAACTATCTGGACTACATCGAGCTTGAAGGCGCGTACAGCGTGGTGAAGATCCACACTCCCCCGCATGTCGTCGGTTACTCCATCGAGGATGCGCGCGTGCATGAACGGTTCGGCATCACCGTGGTCGGTGTCAAATCGCCGGGCAAGGAATTCGAATACGGTTCGAAAGAGCTGATTATGCACCGTAACGACGAGCTCATCATCATGGGCAAGCAGGATCAGATCGACAAGTTTTTGAGGGGCTAGGCCCGCGGAACATGCAAAAGGCCGGCGGTCCATATGGGATTTTTCATATGGGCTGCCGGCCTTTCATTTTTACGCTATCGATTGGCGGAGAACGGTTTACGCCACTGCATACAGCAGATACTCGATGTTGCCGTGCGTGCCTTCGATCGGTGAGACCGCCGTGGCGCGTACATCCAGTCCGTTGGCTTTCGCGCAGGCGGTGACGGTGTCGAGCGCCTGTTTGCGTAAGGTTTCGCTTTCCACGATGCCGTTTTTGCCGAGGTTGCCTTTGCCGACTTCGAACTGCGGTTTGACCAGCAGCACGACGTGTGCGCCGGGCGCGGCGATGCGCGCGATGACGGGAATCACGTATGTCAACGAGATGAATGACACGTCGGATACGATCATGCTTGGCCGGTACGGCAGATCATCCGCTTCGACGTCGCGGATGTTGACGCCGCTCATTTCGATGATGCGCTCGTTGCCTGCGATGCGCGGGTCAAGCTGGCCGTGCCCCACGTCGAGCGCGATCACATGTGCGGCACCGCGTCGCAGAAGCACGTCGCAGAAACCGCCGGTGGACGCGCCGATGTCGAGGCAATCGAGTCCTTCCGCGGAACGCAGGCCCGTCTGGGAGAACATGTCGAACGCGCCGACCAACTTGTAGGCTCCACGGGAGACGTAATCGTCTCCCAGATCGGCATCAAGCGTGTCGGCGGCCGTGACTTTGAGCGACGCTTTGGATGCGACGGTGCCGTTCACCCGGACCTTGCCGGATTCGATCAGCCGTTGTGCTTTGGAGCGACTATCCGTGACGCCACGCTCCACCAGCGCGATGTCGAGTCGGACGACGGCACCGGAATCGTCATTCATGTTGCGCATACGCACGTGCGGCAATCAGGCGATTCGGAATTCCGGCACAATCATGCCGTCGACGCTGTGTCCGCGATCCGCCGCATCCCACATGGCGGCGCAGGCCGCACGAAGACCGTCGACGCTGGTGATGTCGGTGACGTAAAGACGATCGCCGTCGACGCGCGCCTGCACGTCGCGGCAGCTCCAAGCGCCAGCCTCATGCACGACTTCGGGGGCCGGCTCGTTAAGTCCGGTCAGGTCCTTGGCGATGTAGGTCGGACGCAGATGCTCCGGAGCGAACATCAGCTCATGCGGATTGGTGACGCCGGTCAGCACGGCCAGGGAATCATAGCCGCCACGGTTGCCGGCTTCGATATCGGTATCGAGGCGGTCGCCGATGGCGAGGCATGCTTCCTTGGCCACTGGTTCGGCACCATCATGCGCGGCAAGCAGTCGGGCTTCGTCGTACATGGCGGATTCCGGCTTGCCTGCGGACGAAACCGGTTCCACACCAGTGGCGTTGATGACGGCCATGATCATGGAACCGCAACCGGGGGCTATGCCCAGCTCACGCGGAATGGTCAGGTCGCGGTTGGTCACGAAATACGTGGCGCCCTGTTCTACGGCGTAGGCGATTTGCGCCATCTGGTTCCAAGACATGTCCGGGTACCAGCCTTGGATGGCCGCGACCGGCTTGTCTTCGGCGGAATCAACCACTTCAAGACCCTGCTTGGCGACTTCCTCACGCAGATGCTGTGCTCCGAGCACGAACACTTTCGCACCTTGCGGCACCGCACGGGCCACCATGCGGGCAGCCACCACGGACGAGGTGATGACCTGCCATGGTTCGACTTCAAGGTCGAAGCCTTTAAGCTGGTCGGCCACCACGGATTGCAGTCGGGAGGAATTGTTGGTGGTGTATTCCACCGTCATGCCGAGGCCTTCGGCCTTGCGGATGCTCTCTGCAGCATGTTCCACCGGATTCTTGCCACGGTAGACCACACCGTCAAGATCAAGCAGCGCCAGCTGGTAGGCTTCGCTCAGCGGACGGGTTGTGGATTTCAGCATTGTTTTGCCGCACCTCACTCGTTGTCGGAATCGGCTGCGGATTCGACCTCATCCTCAGTCTGGTCGTCTTCGGAGTCGCCCGCGTTTTCGCCGTCACCGGCAGGCTCGTCGTCGGACTCGGCGCCTTCCTTGGCCGCTTCGGCATCAAGCTGGGTCTCATCGTTGGTCTCGCCGTTCTCGTCGACGGCCTCGGAATCGTCCTCATCCTCGTCTTCCGGCGCATACTGAGCGTCATCTTCGGAAATGCCGAGCTTGTCCATAAGCTCGTCGTTCAATTCCTGCATGTCGTATTCGATGACCAGATCGTCGGAGGTCTCGTCCTCTTCGGCATCGGCGTACTGCAGCTCAAGCTTGTCAAGCAGCTGGTCGAGGGCCACGGCCTCATCGGAGCGTCCGGCCTGCTCGAGGAAGTACTGTTCGGCCTGCACCGCACGCATGCGGTATTCGCCGGCCAGACCCTTGGAACGGCCCAGCGTATGCACGATCTCAATGGCCTTATCCCACAGTTCGAGGTCGCCCAGCGCGCCCGCGTACACGAGGAACATCTCGGCCTTGGATTCGCCGCGCAGATACTTCGCGTCATCGCTCATGGCGGTTTCGATGGCCTTCTTCGGCTCGCCCATACCACGCTCGCAGTCGGCGATGAACGGCAGATAGTCAAGGAAACCGTTCATGCGGAACGCGGTGCGGAACTCACGCAGGGCAAGTTTGTAATCGCCCTGACGGTAGGCCACGAACGCAAGGGTCTCACGCGCGAAATCAATACGGGAAGCCTGATGCGCCACCCACTTGGCGTGTTCGAGCGCCAGCTCCGGATCCCTTTCCTCAAGCGTGTAGGCGGCGAGGATGTGCAGGCCGATGTTCTCCGCATGTTCCTTGGACAGGCCACGCAGACGCTCACGGTCATCGGTGGACAGCATGCTCCACTCGATGCCCTTCGGCATCTTCGGCTCGCCCGGGCGACGATGCGTGTACGGGTTTTGCGACGGGAAGCTCATCGTGCCGTCGGAATTGCGACGCGGCTTCGACAGGTATTCACCACGCTTCGCCTCGCGGTACTCCATCTTCTCTTCACGGGTGAATTCGCGGCGCTCCTCGCCTTCCGGACGCTGGTCGCGATCCTTGTGGAAGTCACGACGCTGGTTGTCACGGCGGAAATCCCTGCGATCGCCGTCACGACGATCATCACGACGGAAATTACGACGCTCGCCATCACGGCGCTCCCCGCGGCGGTCATCGCGGCGGAAGTCTCTGCGATCGCCGTCCTTGTGGAAGTTGCGGCCGCCACGACGCTCACCATCGTCACGGCGGAAGTCACGACGGTCACCGTCATGACGGAAATTGCGACGCTCGCCATCGCGACGGTCATCATGGCGGAAACCGGAACGCTCGCCATCACGCTGGTAGCGCGGATTGTCGCCGCGATTGCCGCGATAGCCGCCGCGACGGTCGTCACGACGCTCGCCATCGCGGTTGAACTTGCGCGGACCGTTGTGGAAACGACGCTCCTGGCCTTCGCTTTCGCCGTCGCGATGGAAATCGCGGTCGCCACGACGGTATCCGCCGCCATTGCCCTTGCGATATCCGCCCTTACGGTCATCGTTGTGGAAGCCGCCGGACTTGTGTCCGTAGGACTTGCCGCCGTTGCCGCGCGGCTTGAATCCCTTGCCACCGCGGTTACCCGGCCTGCCCGAGCCGTAGGACTTGTGGTTGCCGTAGGATTTGCCGCGCGATCCGCGCTGTTCTTCTGCCATGCTGTTCCTTATTGGTCTTGAGATACTTGCGATTATTTACTTACGATTGCCTATGCGTCTCACGCCTGTTCGACGACGCCGAGCGCCTTCTTACCGCGGCGGATGAGCACGAAACGACCATGCAGGAAGTCACCGTCCTGCAACGTCTGTTCCTCATCCTCCACGCGCGTGTTGTTGAGGTACACGCCACCGGACTTGATGGTCTTGCGCGCCTCGGAAATCGACTTGAACAGGCCTGCCTTCATACCAGCCTCGGCCACACGGTCGCCGGCTGCGACCTTGGCGAATTCCCCATCGACCTTCATGCCGTCGATAGCGGCCTCAAGCGTGGACTCGTCGATGTCCGCCAGATCGCCGCCACGTCCGAACAACGCGCCGGCAGCTTCGATGGCCTGGCGAGTGGCTTCCTCGCCATGCACGAAGCTGGTGACCTCCCATGCGAGGGTGCGCTGTGCCTCACGCGCGCCCGGATTGGTCTTGCTTTCCTCGATAAGCCGTTCGATTTCGGCCTTTGGCAGGAAGGTGAACGCCTTGAGCAGGTTCTCCATCTCGCTGTCGGGACGGTTGAACCAGAACTGGTAGAACTTGTAGGGGCTGAGCATCGTGCCATCCAACCAGACGGCGTTGCCTTCGGACTTGCCGAACTTCTTGCCCTGCGCGTCGGTGATGATCGGGCTGGTGAACACGTTCACGTCCACGCCGCGCACCTTGTGGATCAGATCCAGACCGGAGGTGAGGTTGCCCCACTGGTCGGAGCCGCCGATCTCCAGCACGCAATGGTACTCGTCGAACAGGTGCAGGAAGTCGTTGCCCTGCAGCACCTGATAGCTGAACTCGGTGAAGGAGATGCCTTCCTCGGAGTTGAGGCGACGGGCCACGGTGTCCTTGGCGAGCATGGTGCCCATACGGAAGTTCTTGCCGACGTCACGCAGGAAGTCGATGACGTTCATCGAAGCGGTCCAATCGTAGTTGGACACGAAACGCACCGGATTGCTGCCTTCGGTCTCGAGGATGCCGCCGATCTGCTTCTTCAGACGATCGGCCCAGCCGGCCACGACGTCCTTCGGGCTGAGCGTGCGTTCGCCCGACTGGCGCGGATCTCCGATCAGGCCGGTGGCGCCGCCGACCAACGCGATCGGATGGTGTCCTGCGGCCTGCAGGTGGCGCATGTTGATGAGCTGAACGAGGTTGCCGATGTGCAGGGAGGCGGCGGTCGGATCGAAGCCGCAATAATAGGTGATGGGCTCTCCGTTCAACGCTTCGGCGAGTCGATCCCTGTCAGTGGACTGGGAAATCAACCCGCGCCATTCCAGTTCATCGAGGACGGAATCGAAACCGGCCTCCTTGAAATCGATGACGTGAGCCATAACTGTGCTTTCTCCCTATCGAATTGTGGACATTACCGCGTTTTACGCACCCTACAGTTTCGCAGAAGACACAGACAGCCGCGTGTGCCGTTTTCCATGTTTTTATCAAAGCGATCACGGAACATGCCGGTTAAAATCGAAAATGGAATCTCATCGACGAGAAGAAGGGAGGCCTGCATGGATCGCAAAGGCATGAAGGCCAATGCAAGGAAAGCCTATAAGAGACACTATTGGATGATAGTCGTCATCTGCCTGTTCGCTTCGGTGTTCGGTGTCGCCTACAGTTCGTCGACATGGTCGGTGAACGCCAGTTCCCCGTCCGCAACCGTGCAGGAGGATGGCACAGCGCAATCCGACAACGTGTCGAAAGTGTTGGAGAACCTGCTTGTCGGCGATGAAAGCCAGGCACGCAGGCAAGTGGAGCACAATCAGGAGCAGATCGTGCAAAACGACACCAATGCCATGATGGGGCGTAAACGCGGCGTGTTCGCGCCTCTGCTCAACTCGTTCTCATCGGGTTCGGTCATTCTGTCGATGGCCGATGCGGCCAATTCCATCGTGCATAATGACGGCGTCGCCGTGGCCGTACCAATCGTCGTATCCCTGGCCGTTTACCTTTTCGTATGGCTGTTCGTCCAGCAGACATACCGGGTGGTCATGATGCGCATGCTGCTTGAGGGGCGGACCTACGACAAACTTCCCGTGAGCCGTTTCCTCTACCCGATCACCACGCGCAAATGGTTGTCGATGGCGAAGGTGATGCTGCTCGAGAACGTGTTCCTGTTCCTGTGGACGTTCACCATCATCGGCGCGTTCATCAAACCGTATTCCTACCGTATGGTGCCCTACATCGTCGCCGAAAATCCGAATATCGGGGCACGGGAGGCCATCAGCCTGTCCAGGCGCATGATGAAGGGTCACAAGTGGGAGTGTTTCGTGGCCGACCTGTCGTTCCTTGGCTGGTCGCTGCTCAATCTGTTCACGCTCGGTTTGAGCGGCATCTTCTATTCCAACGGCTATAACGCGGCGTTTTTCGTCGAATATTACGTGCATGTGCGCGGATTGTCCAAGGATTCGGGATTGGAGGGAAGCGAGCTGCTCAGCGACGAATACCTGCACAGCAAGGCCTCCGCTGAGACATTGCATGCCGCGTATGGTGATGTTGCCGAAACGGTGGAGCAGTTGTCCAGCAATCTTGTTCCGGTGGACAAGCCGAACGGTTTCGTCGGGTTCCTGTCCGAATGGTTGGGCGTGCGTATCCTGCATGCGCGGTCGGTGACCAAGTATGAGGAGTATCGCGAGCAACTGCACCAGATCGATACCGGCAGGGAGATTCTGGACGGCACTATCTATCCTGGTCGTCTGGCTCCGGCGCCGATGGCGTTCCGGTTCCGCGAATCCCGCACCGTCAGCTCCGATCGCAGCTATTCGTTGGTCAATCTGGTCATGATGTTCTTCATCTTCTGTTTCGTGGGATGGGTATGGGAGGTGAGCCTCGCCTTCATTTCCGAAGGAACGTTCGTGAATCGTGGCACGCTGCATGGGCCATGGCTGCCGATCTATGGCACCGGCGGAGTGATTATCCTTATTCTGCTGAAGAAGTTGAGGAAGAAGCCCTTGTTCGAGTTCCTGGCCGCCATGGTCTTGTGTGGCGGGTTGGAGTACTTCTCGTCCTGGTATCTGGAGAAGACCCACGGAGGACAACGCTGGTGGGATTACACCGGTTATTTTCTCAATCTCAATGGTCGTATCTGTGCCGAGGGTCTGCTGACGTTTGGTTTGGGCGGTTTGGCAATCGTGTATCTGCTGGCTCCTGCATTGGACAACTTGCTGAGTCGTATCGATACAAGAAAGCTCACCGTTGTGGCCGTCGTGCTTCTGGCGTTCTACTGTGTGGACCAGGCGTATTCGGCGCAGCATCCGAACATTGGTGCCGGCATCACCGATTACAAGGGGTCGGCCACATCGCAAGTATCGTAGCCCCTATCCGATGTGATGCATAAAGGGATTTTGCCCGTCAGCGTGCGCAACGCAGGTTGGCGGGGCAAATCGTTTTTGGACACATGCTATACGACACGTGTGGCCGGTGGAAACTTACTTTCGGCGCAGCATCTCACGCACGGTTTCCATGATCTTGCTGTATTTGGTGGAGTCCGTGGAACGCATGCGTGGGAAGGAGCGGATCATACGACGTTGCTGCCAATTCAACGCGGAAGAGACAAGCTGACGCATATTGGCAACACGTTCCTGCGACGATTCCGACAAATCATGCATCTTCTCGCGGAATTCCTCTTTGCCCCACTGCCAGGAGTCTCCGGCCTTCTCCGCACGCTCCTGCACCGCTTCGCTGAATTTGGCGAGACGCTCGGACAGGCCGACGATGCCCACCACGGTGACGATGGTGTCGATGATAACGACGATGGCGGCGACCGCGCATATCACGTGCACGGCAAGCAGCGGAATCATGGCGGTGAGCCGTTCGACCTGCGGCTGGACCACATCGATGATCAATACTCCGCCGAATCCGAATACGATTGCGCCGAGCAGACAGATGCGGCCTTGGATGTTGAATCGGTAATGGCTGTAATCCCACCATCTGGCGTGGAACAGCTTTTCCATGCCCCAAGAGGTGATGTATTCGAGTATGCTCGCGCCGAATGAGGAGATAAGGAAAATCTCGATGGGATTCGTGAAGTCATGCAACAGCACGATCGCAAGCACCGCGCCGCATCCGTAAATTGGGCACAACGGCCCGTTAAGGAAACCACGGTTGACCCATCGACGTTCCGAAACGGACACGAGAACCGACTCGTACACCCATCCGATGAAAGCGTATAACAGGAACCAAAGGAACAAATATTCGAGTGTGAGCGCCACAGCCATCAGCTCCTGTCCGTCGGTTGTTCGGATGCGGGTTTGTCGAAACGATCGAAAGAGAGCGTTTCCTTCGTGGCGCTGATTTTGTCGGCCGCGGTGACAAGGTATCCTTCGATGTACTTCGGCGGATAGGGAGTCAATGGGAACATGTGATGTTCGATGCTGTCCCGTTCGATCTGGTTGAGTTTGAAATCCCGTATGGCGTTGCGCATGGCCGTTTCACCATGTGTGAATCCGTGTAGCCGATGGGTGCCGTTGTCCCAGTCATGCCAATCGTAAAGGAAGTAATCATGGAGCAAAGCGGCGCGAATCAACGAACGTAGATCAACCCTATTCCACAGGTGCAGTCTGTCTGCCAGCCAGACGGACAGACAAGCCACACGAATGGAATGGGCGAATGTGGTGACCACGCCATGCTGGTAGCAGACCCTTTCGATGGCCATGTGGTCATGTTCCAGAATCTCCCGGCCGTGCGCGTAGACCAGCCGTCGTATCTGCGTGCGCGTCAACAGCACCGCTTTTTGCTCCTTGCTTAATAGGGATTACTTGAGCAGGGATTCGGGCGACTTGTATGCGGAACCGTCGGACACGGAGTTGGCGAAGGCGCGTAGCTGCTCGATGGTGGTCTTGGCGGAAACGATCTGTTCGCGCACGCGCAGCGGGGAGGTGCCTCCCTTGCCGTTGCGGGCGGAGACGGAGCCTTCGGTGGACAGCACTTCACGCACCTGCGGGGCCTTGTCCGCCGGCAGGAAGTCCTTGAACACGTTGATGAAGTCCTCGTCGGTCAAATCCCACAGCTCCTGGCCGCGGTCTTCGGCAATCTTGACGCATGCGCCGGAAAGCTCATGCGCGTGACGGAACGGCACACCGTTCTTGACGAGCCATTCGGCGATGTCGGTGGCGAGGGCGAAACCGGTCGGGGCTTCGGCTTCGAGGCGTTCCTTGTCGAAGACCATGGTGGCGACCATGCCGGTGAATGCCGGCAGCAGCACTTCAAGCGTGTCCACTTGGTCGAATACGGCTTCCTTGTCTTCCTGCAGGTCGCGCGCATAGGCTGTCGGCAGGCCTTTCAAGGTGGCGAGCAGGCCGGTCAGGTCGCCGATGAGTCGTCCGGACTTGCCGCGAGTGAGTTCGGCGATGTCCGGATTCTTCTTCTGCGGCATGATGGACGAGCCGGTGGAGTAGGCGTCATCAAGACGCACGAACGCGAATTCCTGGGTGTTCCAGATGATGATCTCTTCGGACAGGCGGCTCAGATCGACACCGGTCATGGCGGCGATGAAGGCGAATTCGGCGACCAGATCACGGCTGGCGGTGCCGTCGATGGAGTTGGCGGTCACCTTGGAGAAGCCCAGCTCACGGGCCACAGCCACCGGTTCGAGTCCAAGGGTGTTGCCGGCGAGAGCACCGGAGCCGTACGGGCTGGCGTCGATGCGCTTATCCCAATCGGCGAGACGTTCCACGTCACGCAGTAGCGGCCACACGTGGGCCATGAGCTGGTGGGCAAGCAGAACCGGTTGGGCGTGCTGCATATGCGTACGTCCCGGCATGACGGTGCGACCGGCTTTTTCGGACTGCTCGATCAGTGTTGCGGCGAGACCGAGCAGCATTTTGGCGATGATGCGGCTGTGGCGGCGCAGCCACATGCGGATGAGCGCGGCGATCTGATCGTTGCGGGAACGGCCGGCGCGGAGCTTGCCGCCGAGTTCGTCACCAGCGATCTGGAGTAGACCGCGTTCGAGTGCAGTGGCCTCGTCCTCGTCATCCTCGATCGGAGCGAACGCTCCGGAATCCACGCGGCGCTGCAGCTCGTCAAGGGCGTCTTCCATGCGCTGCAGCTCATCGGCGGTCAGCAGTCCGGCGCGGCCCAATGCACGGGCATGGGCGCGCGAACCGGCGATATCGTCATCGGCGAGCCGCCAGTCGAATTGGGTGGACTTGCTCAACCGTGCGAGTTCCGGCGACGGACCAGACTTGAAACGGCCGCCCCACAGGGCAAGATGCTCACCATTAGTAGTGCTCTCGGTCATTGTTTTTCCAAATCTCCTTGCAGATATGACTGAGGGAGAGCTTACCAGTCAGGATGGTCCCGACGGTACGCTCTCCCCCATTATCAAGACGATTCACAACGTGAATCCGGATGATGCTTACTCGACGCTGTTCTCCGGGACCTCGATGCCGTTGCCGAACTTGACGTCGCGGGCTGCGGCCACGCGGCTCGGCAGACCATAGATGTCGATGAAGCCGTTGGAGGACTTCTGGTCGAAGCTGTCGCCGGAATCGTAGGTGGCCAGGTTGTAGTCGTACAGCGAACTGTCGGAGCGACGGCCGGTCACGACGGCGCGGCCACCGTGCAGAACCATGCGAATCTCGCCGGAGACGTACTTCTGGGTGTCTTCGATGAAGGCGTTCAGGGACTGGGTTGCCGGGGAGAACCACTGCGCGTCGTAGACCAGTTCGGCCCAGCGCTTGTCGATGTCGCGCTTGATGCGGTGCTGCTCGCGTTCGAGGCAGCAGTTCTCGAGTTCCTGGTGGGCGGTGATCAGCGCCACTGCGCCCGGAGCCTCGTACAGCTCGCGGGACTTGATGCCTACCAGACGATCCTCAATCAAATCGATACGGCCGATGCCCTGCGCGCCTGCACGACGGTTCATCTCTTCGATGGCCTGCAGCGGAGTGACGTCATGACCGTCGATCTTGACCGGAACGCCCTGCTTGAATTCGATGACGACCTCATCCTCGACCGGTGGGAACGCTGGATCGTCGGTGTAGGAGTAGCAGTCCTTGGTCGGACCGTTCCACGGATCCTCGAGGAAACCGGTCTCGATGGCGCGGCCCCACACGTTCTGGTCGATGGAGAACGGGCTCTTCTCGGTCTGCACGATCGGCAGCTTGTGTTCCTTGGCGAAGGCGATCTCGACGTCGCGGGTCAGAGACAGGTCGCGAATCGGGCTGATGGCCTTCAGCGTCGGGTCGATGGAGGCGATGGAGACCTCGAAACGAACCTGATCGTTGCCCTTGCCGGTGCAGCCGTGGGAAATGGTGTCAGCGCCGAACTGGTGGGCGGCACGGACGAGATGCTTGGAAATCAGCGGACGGGAGATGGCGGAGACCAGCGGGTACACGCCTTCGTACATGGCGTTGGCCTTCAGGGCTTTCATGCAGTATTCGTTGGCGAATTCATCACGGGCATCGACCACGTAGGCTTCGACCGCACCGCATGCCAGCGCGCGCTGCTTGATGGTTTCGAGGCTTTCGCCGCCCTGGCCGACGTCGAGGGACACGGCCACAACATCCTTGCCGGTGCGTTCCTTCAGATACGAAATGGCGACGGAGGTGTCAAGACCACCGGAGTACGCCAGGACGAGACGATTCTGATCGCTCATGGTTTCCCTTTCTAACATCCAACGTTATTCATCAGTATATGCACAGCTCTGTATATTTATGCATATTTGGTGCGTCGTGTCCACTATATGGCTATTCACGCTTTGGAAGCGACATCAAGCAGCCATTGCGCACGCCGTTTGGCGACATCATCCTCGGAGCAGATAACCATGACCGTGTCATCTCCGGCGATGGTGCCAAGCACGCCTTCGATGGGCTGCTTATCGATGACGCTGGCCACATATTGCGCGGCGCCGGATGGCGTGTGCACGACCACGAGATTACGTGCCGCGGCCACGGATGTGACCAGTCCGGACAGTACCCGGCTAATCTGCTGCTCGGTTTTGGCGTCCGGGTTAGAAGCCGGATGTTCATCAATGTTCTGTTTGCCGACGGCGTAGGCCACGGTTCCGTCGGCAAGACGGGTCTTCGTGGCGTGAATCTCATCGAGATCACGGCTCAGCGTGGCCTGCGTCACCTCGATGCCCTGGTCGGCGAGAATCTGCGACAGTTGCGATTGCGAGGTGACGATGCGCGTCAGCAGCGCCTGCTCAATGGCGCTCAGTCGAGCGGTTCGTGTGGCAGGACGCTGCAACGCGGGAGTGTGGTCAGTCATCAGACCAACAGGCTTTCATCGCCACGGGCCTTGCCGGCCAACCAGGTCAGCAACGCCTTCTGGGCGTGCAGACGGTTGCCTGCCTCATCCCAAACCACGGACTGAGGACCATCGATAACCTCGGCGGTGACCTCCTTGCCGCGATATGCAGGCAGGCAGTGCTGGAAGATGGCGTCGTCCTTGGCCTTGGCCATGAGTTCGGCGTTCACCTGGTAATCCCAGAACGGCTTGGAACGGACAGCGTATTCCGCTTCCTCGCCCATGGAGACCCACGTGTCGGTGAAGACGCAATCGGCTCCGGCAACAGCCTCATTCGGATCAGTAGTGACGAGGATGGAGCCGCCGGTCTCAGAGGCAATCGCTTCGGCATCGGCAACGATCTGCGGATCCGGCAGGTATCCGTACGGTCCTGCCACACGCACGTTCATGCCCGCCACAGCGCCGCCGAGCAGGTAGGAGTTGGACATGTTGTTGGCCGCGTCGCCAAGATAGGCGATGGTCTGGTTCTTGAGGTTGTCTACACCGCCGCGATGTTCCGCGATGGTCTGGAAGTCAGCAAGAATCTGGCACGGATGGAATTCGTCGGTCAGTGCGTTCACCACCGGATGGGTGGAGTACTTGGCCATTTCCGCAACACGGTCCTGACCAAAGGTGCGCCACACCACGCCGTAGGCCATACGGTCAAGCACGCGAGCCGTGTCGGCCACCGGTTCGCCACGGCCCAGCTGGGAGCCGGACTTGTCAATGACCAGCGGATAGCCACCGAGTTCGGCCACGCCAATGGAGAAGCTGGAGCGGGTACGGGTACTGGGCTTGTCGAAAATCACGGCGATGCCCTGCGGGCCAGCGAACGGCTGGTGATAGAAACGGTTCTTGTGGAACTTGATGGCCAGTTCCAGCACCTGCTTCTGTTCTTCGTGGTTCAGATCGTCATCGCGCAGCATATGGCGCAGTTCAGGGGTTGCCATTGGTATAGAGGCTCCTTTCAAATTCTTCGGGTTCGTCCGAGATCAGTCGTTAGGCAGGTCGGACGGAATCTTGGCGAGGATGGACACCGCTTGATCGACGTCCTGAACAGTGATGACCAGCGGCGGGGCGAGACGCAACGCATTCGGAGCCACCGCATTGACGATGAGACCGTGTTCCAAAGCCCAGTTCATGGCCGCATGCGAGCAGGGGTGGGCAAGTTCGATGGCGTCGAGCAGGCCACGGCCACGCACGGAGACGAATAGCGGATTGCCGCAGGAGGCGATACCGTCGCGCAGCTGCTTGCCGCGTTCTTCGGCGTTGTCCACGAGGTTGTCCTCTTCGATGACTCCCAGCGTTGCCAATGCCGCCGAAGCGCCCAATGGATTGCCTGCGAAAGTGGAGCCGTGGGAACCCGGGGTGAACAGCGCGGACAGTTCGGCGCCGAAGGAAATCATGCCGCCCATCGGGAAACCACCGCCAACGCCCTTGGCGAAAGTGACGATGTCCGGGGTCACACCGCCGGAAAGATCCTCACGCTGGAAGGCGAACCATGCTCCGGTGCGTCCGATGCCGGTCTGCACTTCGTCGATGATGAGGAGCGCCTTATGTTCGTCGCACAGTTTGCGGGCGGCCTTCACATAGTCCGCTCCGAGCGGCATCACACCGGCCTCGCCCTGGATAAGCTCCATGATGACGGCCGCGACCGGCCCTTTGCCGTACTTGCCCTGACCGGTTTCGGCGAAAGCGTCGTGCAAGGCTTCGACGTTGCCGGCCTCCACAAATTCGATGTTCGGTACCAGCGGCTCGAATTTCTCACGGATGGCGGGCTTCCACGTTGCGGACAGCGCGCCCATGGTACGGCCGTGGAAACCGTGGGTCATGGAGATGATGCGTGCCGGTTTGCCGCCGATCTCAGGCGACGCGCCCGGCAGGGTGCGCCCGTAGAGCTTGGCGAGCTTCAGCGCCGCCTCGTTACCTTCCGCGCCGGAATTGCCGAAGTAGACGCGGGAACCTTCCGGAGCGCCCGCGAGCTTGACGAGTTTGGCGGCGAGCTTGATCTGCGGTTCGGTGGCGAAGTAGTTGCTCACATGCGCGGCCTTGGCGGCCTGCTCGCTGACGGCCTTCACCCACTTCGGATGGGCGTATCCGAGTGCGTTGACGGCGATGCCTGCAAGGAAATCGAGATATTCATTGCCGTCGACATCCCAGATGTGGGCGCCCTCACCGTGGTCCATCACGCGCAGGGGCGTGCCAAACACGTTCATATGCACCTGGGAGTACTCTCCCAGCCACTTGGCATCTTCAGTGCCGAGTGTTTCCAGTTGTTCAGTTGCCATAGGAACTCCTCATTTCAATACCGTCCTCGGGCACGACCATGGTGCCGATGCCGTCGGTGGTGAAGATCTCGTTCAGGATGGAATGCGGTTTGCGACCGTCGATGATATGGGCCCGCGGAACACCCCCGTCGATGGCGCGCACGCAGGCTTCCATCTTCGGACGCATGCCGCTTTCCAGGTCGGGGAGCATATCGCGCAGATTCTCCACGCCGATGCGGCCAATCAGGGAGTCGCGGTCCGGCCAATCGGCATACAGACCATCGACGTCGGTCAACACGACCAGCTTGCTGGCTCCAAGGGCCGCGGCAAGGGCGGCCGCGGCGGAGTCGGCGTTCACGTTGAGCACTTCGGTGGCATCGTCTTCATTCGGCGCCACGGAGGAGACCACCGGAATACGTCCGGCGTTGATTAGATCCTCCACGGCGGACGCGTCGACGCTTACCACGTCGCCGACCAAGCCGATATCGGTGGGTTTGCCGTCAATGACCGGTTTGCGCTGCATGGCCGAGAACAGGGCGCCGTCCTCGCCGGACAGTCCGACCGCGAATGGACCGTGCGCGTTGATCAGGCCAACGAGTTCACGGGACACCTTGCCGGTCAGCACCATGCGGACCACATCCATGGCTTCCGGAGTGGTGACACGCAATCCGCCCTTGAATTCGGACTTGATACCCAGGGCCTTAAGCATTTGGGAGATCTGCGGACCGCCACCGTGCACCACGACCGGGTGCAGTCCCACCTGACGCAGGAACACCATGTCTTCGGCGAAGCAGGCTTTCAGATGATTGTCGATCATCGCATTGCCGCCATATTTGATGACGATGCGTTGTCCGGCGAATTCCTCCAGCCACGGCAGCGCTTCGATAAGCACTTCCGCCTTCTGGTCGGCGCGCAGGTCGGTGTGCACGTCGAAGTGGAATCCAGGTCCTTTGAGTTCTTTGGCCATTCCTATTCGATCAGCTTTCGTAGTCAGCGTTGATGTGTACGTATTCGTGGGTCAGATCGTCGGTCCAGACGGTCGCTTCCGCTTCTCCGGCGTTCAGGTCGATGTCGATGTGCACCTCGCGTGGGGTCATGTCCACTTCGGAGCGGTCGCGTCCGGCTCCGCCGTTTTCGCAGATGCGTACGCCGTTGACGTCCACCGTGACCTTTTCGGAATCGTATGGTGCGACGTCGGACGGCACGGTGCCAAGGGAGCTGACGATACGGCCCCAGTTCGGATCGTTGCCGGAGATGGCGCATTTGAGCAGATTGGACGCTGCGACCGCGCGGCCGCATGCCAGAGCGGCTTCTTCGGTGGTCGCGCCGGTAACTTTGACACGGATGTCATGGCTTGCGCCTTCGCCGTCGCCGATGATCTGGCGGGCGAGCGAGGCGGTGGCCTTGGCCACGAGCTCGTTGAACTCGTCCGGTTCCGGTTCGATGCCGGACGCGCCGGAAGCCAGCAGCAGCACGGTGTCGTTGGTGGACATGCAGCCGTCCACGTCGATGCGGTTGAACGACATTTCGACTCCGGCGTTCAAGGCGGCTTGAAGCTGTCCGGCGGTCACGACGGCATCGGTGGTGATGACGCACAGCATGGTGGCCAGCTGCGGGGCGATCATGCCGGAACCCTTGACCATGCCACCGATACGGAAGCCGTTGGAACCTTCCAGCTCGACGGTTTTCGGCTTGGTGTCGGTGGTCATGATGGCGTGCGACGCATCGGCTCCGGCTTCGGCGGTATCGGCAAGGGTTTCAAATGCCTTGTCCGCGCCGGACAGCACGTTGTCGAGCGGCAGCAATTCGCCGATGAGACCAGTGGAACATACGGCCACGTCTTCGGCTTTGGCGCCGATGAGGCTGGCGACCTTTTCAGCGGTGGCCTTGGACTGCTCGTATCCTGGCTTGCCGGTGCATGCGTTGGCGCCGCCGGAGTTCAGAATCACGGCCTTCACATGGCCGTCGGATACGATGTTCCTCGACCACTGCACAGGAGCCGCGCAGAAACGGTTCGAGGTGAACACGCCGGCAGCGGCGTCAAGCGGTCCATTGTTGACCACGAGAGCCAGATCCTTCTTGCCTTCGACCGCGGAAATGCCAGCTGCCACGCCAGCTGCGGAAAAACCTTGTGCGAACGTTACGCTCACGGTGCCACTCCAATCTTCGTCAATCCTGCATCCTCAGGAAGTCCCAATGCCACATTCAGCGATTGCACGGCCTGTCCGGCGGTTCCTCGGTTGAGGTTGTCGATGGCCGCGAATGCCAGCAGGCGGCCGGCATGATGGTCGACGACCACTTGAATGTGGGCCGCGTTAGAACCGATGATGTTGGCGGTGGCCGGCATTACGCCTTCAGGCAGCACCACCATGAAATCCTGGCCTTCGTATGCGTCCAGCCAGACCTGGCGGATCTCGGCATCCGTCATGCCAAGCGCTTTGTCGGTGAGTTTGGCGGAAACGGTGGCGAGAATGCCACGCGCCATCGGCGCGAGAATCGGCGTGAAGGCGAGGGTGTAATCGTCCGCCTCCGCAGCACTCTTGCCGGCCGCGTGCGCGAAGTTCTGCAGGATCTCCGGAATGTGGCGGTGCGTACCGCCTACCGAATACGGCAGTGCGGAGCCGAACGCCTCAGCCGCAAGCAGATTGGTGCGCTTGAGGTTCTTGCCGGCGCCGGAATAACCGACCACCAAATCAGCCACGATGTCTTTCGGTTCGACAAGACCCTGCGCAATGCCCGGTTGCAAAGCCAGCGTGGTCGCAGTGACGTTGCAGCCCGGTCCCGCAATGCGCTTGGTGCCGGGAAGCGCTTCACGCTGACGACTGTAGGAGCCGTCTATCTCGATGCCGGTGATGAGTTCCGGCATGCCGTAGGTCCAATGCTGGTAGAAGTCACCGCCGTAGAACGCGTCCCATGCGCTCTTCTCCTCAAGGCGGTGATCGGCACCCAGATCCACCACCACTGCGTTCGGATCAAGCTGGGAGGCCAATGCTCCGGAAGCGCCGTGCGGCAATGCCAGGATGATTACGTCATGGCCGTTGAGCACTTCCGGCGTGGTGTCCTCGACCACGAGGTCCGCCAACTGCGGAATGTGCGGCATATGCTTGCCAAGCTTGTCCCCCACCGAAGAATGTCCGGCGACGCAGGTCACTTCGAAATTCGGGTGTGCCGCGAGTATGCGCAACGCCTCACCACCCGCGTATCCAGTCGCGCCAGCCACGGCTACCGTGTATTTGGCCATGTCACGTCTCTTTTCCTTGACTCGTTGAAACACATTCAGCATACACTTTATGCACTACATTGCATAATTATGCAGTTCAATCGTGTCGGATAGTGGTCACCGCCCATAACGGGACCGTTCAGACGAACATAAAAAGATTGGTTTCAGGCGGAAATCGAGCTGGAATCACCACTTTGGCCACTGCCACCGAACATGTACTGCATCATCTGGTTATACAAATCGGCTGTGGAAATGCCGTGAACCGTCATCCAAATCACCGCAATGGTGTACAGCACGTTGATAATCAGCGCTGCCACGCCAAGCGCGTAGCCTTTCATATGCAGTTTTTTGGTACGCCACATGGCGATGGCGCCCATCACCGCAGGGATGACCGGTACCGGCAGGAATAGTGCGAACACGAACGAGATGATCGCATAGCTATCCCAATGGCCGTACAGGGGGTTCTGGCTGGGATCATTCGGGTTGATGGGATATATGCCGGGCTGTTGGTATGGATTCGGCCCATACTGGCTTGGCCCGTATTGATTTGGTCCATACTGATAGCCATTGGGCTGGCCTGATTGCTGCCGTCCCGATGCATCATATGGATTCGCCGGATACCCGTTCTGCATATACGGATTCGTCTGCGGCCGCTGCGCCGTTTGTTGTGCATCGTCCTCCGACTTGGGCTGTTCGGGAGCCCCATACATGTATGGATTGTAGTTCGCCGGATACTGGTTGGACATCGCGCCATATTCAGGCTGGTTGTACTGTCCGAATTCCGGCTGTGCCGACTGGTCCGACGACGAAGACGACGAAACCGGAGCAGCCCCGGCCGCCTCCTGCCCTTCGTCGGGGTTGATCGGCTGGTTCTGCTCCGGTTCGTTCATGTCGTCCTCTTTATCTTTTTGGTTACTTCGATGGACTTGACGTGTCAGGCACGCAGTTGCGCGCCCAGCTTCTCGGCCGCATCCACGATGCGCTTGCGAATGGCTTCGCTGTCCTCGGAGGTCAGCGTCTTGTCCTCAGCGCGGAACGTGACGGCGTATGCGAGGGACTTCAATCCCTCACCCAGCTGATCACCGGTGTACACGTCGAACAGGTCGATGCTCTCCAAGCTGTTGCCGGCGGCTTCGACGATGGTCTTCTCGAGTTCGGCGGCGGTGACGTCCGTCGACACGGTGAAGGCCAGATCCTGCTTGACCGGCGGGAAGGTGGAAATCGGCTTGGCCTGCACCGGCTTGCCGCTCAAGGTGGCGAACAGCGCGGTCAGGTTCAGTTCGAACGCGGCGGAATGGGCCGGGAAGCCCAACGCCTCGTTGACATGCGGGTGAAGCTCGCCGACCATGCCGACGAACGTGTCACCTGCCATCACACGTGCCGCACGGCCCGGATGCCACTGCGCGGGTACGTCCTCAGCCTTCGGCTGGTCCAACGTGAGCTTTGCGCCGATGCGGTCGGAAATACGCTGCACGGCTTCAACTGCGGCGGACCAGTCCACGGCACGGCGATCGCCCATCCAGCCGGAGTCGACGGCGTTGCCGGTCAGAATGCCGGCGACGTGCATCGGCTGGTCCGGCAGGCCTGCGTCAAGCGCGGCCAACTGCTCGTCGGTCGGCTTGACGGCACCCGGCAACGCCGGAATCGCCGGAGCGTTCGGATCCCACAGGTAGACGTGTCCGATTTCGTACAGCGACACGTTTTCCACGCCACGGCGCAGGTTACGCTGCACGGTCTGCGCGAGGGTCGGGATGATGTCGCGACGCAGGAACGGGCGATCGCCGGCCAGTGGGTTGGCAATTTCGACGCTGACCTTCTTGGTGGCGTCGGCGTCAAGTGCGAAGTTCTTGTAGTCTTCGTCGCCCACGAACGGATAGCTCAGGGTCTCCACCATGCCGTATTCGGCGAGTTCGTCGGCCACCTGGCGCTTGCGCAGCTGCTCGGCGGTCAGTCCGACCTTGCCTTCGACCGGTGCCGGCGGCACGGTGACCGGAATCTCATCGTAGCCGACCAGACGGGCCACTTCCTCCACCAGATCGCACGGTTCGTTGAGGTCCGGACGCCAGCTCGGCGGAGTCACGGAGAACTCACCGTTGCCACCGCCGGCCACAGTGCAGCCGATATCGGTGAGAATGTCGCTGATGGTGTTCACGTCAGTGTCCAGTCCCGCCACGCGGGCCACTTCGGACGCCTTGAACAGAATCGGACGACGATTGCAGACGGTGTTGTAATCAGTCGGGTGCTCGCTCGGCTCGCCGTTGCCGTACTTGACCAAAAGCTCGGCGGCCATCTGGGCGGCAGCCGGCTGCAGCTGATCATCCACGCCACGCTCGAAACGACGGGACGCTTCGGACGGAATCTTGTGACGACGTGCGGAACGCGCGATCGATACTTGGTCGAAATGAGCGGATTCCAGCAGGATGTTCTTAGTTTCAGCAGTGACCTCGCCATACAGGCCGCCCATCACGCCGGCGATGCCAAGCACACGGGAGCCACGCTCGCCGTTCGGCGAGTCGGTGATCAGCAGGTCTTCGACGCTCAGGTCATGATCCTTGCCGTCCAATGTGGTGAGCTTCTCACCTTCGTTGGCGCGGCGCACGACGATCGGTCCTTCAATCTTGTCCAGATCGTAGGCGTGCATCGGCTGGCCAAGATCAAGCATCACGTAATTGGTGACGTCCACCGCCAAAGAGATGGAGCGCATGCCTGCGCGGATTAGGCGGCGGCGCATCCAGTTCGGCGTGTGGCTTGCCGGGTCGAAACCACGCACGGCGCGCGCGTAGTAGCGATCGCAGCCGACCACACCGTGAATCGGATTCTTGTCGTCGACGATCACTTCGATGTCGCTCTTGACACCTTCCGGCAGACCCTGAGTGACGGGCGCCTTCTTGCCGAGGGCGGTTGCCGGATCAGTGTAGACGGCGCCAGTGGAATGGTGGTATTCGCGGGCCACGCCACGGTAGGAGAACGCGTAGCCGCGATCCGGAGTGATGTTGATTTCCAGCAGCGGCTGGTCCAGGTGCAGCAGATGCATGGCGTCATCGCCCGGCTGGAGCTTTTCGTATTCCTCCGGGGTGAAGCCGTACTTGCGTAGCAGGATGATGCCGTCGTGGTTATCACCCAGACCAAGCTCGCGCTCGGAGGCGCACATGCCGTTGGAGATGTGGCCGTAGGTCTTGCGCGGTTCGATCTTGAAATCGCCCGGCAGCACGGCGCCCGGCAGGGTCACGACAACCTTCTCGCCGGCTGCCATGTTCGGAGCTCCGCAGATGATGCCGCGTGGCACCTTGTTGCCGTTTTCATCGGTCTCATTGTATTCGTCACCGACATCCACATGGCACCAGTTGATGATCTTGCCGTTCTTCTGCGGTTCCGGAGTGGCGTCGACCACATAGCCGACGACGATCGGGCCGGTGACCTGGGAGGTGTGGATCTCTTCCTCTTCGAGGCCGACCTTCACCAGATCCTTGGCAAGCTGTTCATACGTAAGGCCTTCCGGAACCTCGACATGGTCCTTGAGCCAATCAATGTCAACCATTGGCATGGGTCAATCACTCCCCCATCACAAACTGTTCGCTGAATCGCACGTCGCCTTCCACCAGGTCGTGCATGTCGTTGATGTCGTGGCGCAGCAGCAGGGTACGTTCAACGCCGACGCCGAAGGCGAAGCCGGTGTAGACCTCAGGATCGAGGCCTGCGGACTTCAGCACGTTCGGGTTGACCATGCCGCAGCCGCCCCATTCAAGCCAACCGGCGCCGCCCTTCTTATCGGGGAACCACAGGTCGAGCTCGGCGCTCGGCTCGGTGAACGGGAAGTAGCTCGGACGCAGACGGGTTTTGGCTTCCGGGCCGAACATGGCCACGGCAAGCTTGTCGAGCACGCCCTTCAAATCGGCCATGGTCAGATGCTTGTCCACGGCGAGGGCCTCCACCTGATGGAACACCGGGGTGTGGGTGGCGTCAAGTTCGTCGGTACGGAACACACGGCCCGGGCAGGCGATGTACAGCGGCACGCCACGGGTGATGAGTCCACGGACCTGATCGGACGAAGTCTGGGTGCGCAGCACCATGTTGGAGCCGACGAAGCCCGCGGCGTCCTTGGCCTGATTGCCCTTGACGTAGAAGGTGTCCTGCATCTGGCGGGCCGGATGGTCCGGACCGAAGTTCAGCGCGTCGAAGTCATACCATTCGGTTTCCACTTCCGGACCGTCGGAAATCTGCCAGCCCATGGAGATAAAGAAGTCCTCGACATCCTCCATCAGCTTCGGCAGCGGATGGCGGGCGCCAAGCGGCTTGCGGTTGACCGGCAAGGTCATATCCACGGTTTCGGCAGCAAGCTCGCGGGCCTCTTCTTCGGCCTTGACTTGCTTTTCCTTGGTGCCGAACGCACGACCGAAGTCGGCGCGAAGCTTGCCCATGAGCTTACCGGCGTCTTTCTTCTGGTCCTTCGGCAACGCGCCGATGGCCTTGCTGGCCTGCGTCATCGCGGATTCCGCTCCGGCGTACTGCGTCTTGATGGCTTTCAATTCCTCCATTGTGGAGGCGTTTTCGATTTTCGCGATGCCCTCGGCAACCGCATCGGTTACCGCTTGGGCGTCGAATACCGCACCCTCTGCCACGAGATACCTTTCTTATCAACCGTTTGTTTTACGCATAAAACGCGCAATTCCAACGTTTTTACGACTTCACATTCTTTCAACATGACTCGACATAGCCAAGCTCAGCAGCATCACCGCCGCGCTGGTGCCGAGATTGAGCGATTCCGCCTTGCCGTAGATGGGAATCGACACGATTCTGTCGACGCGTTCCAACACATCCTGGGTCAGCCCGCGCGCCTCGTTGCCAAACAGCACCGTCTTGGCTTGCGCAAGTGATTGCGGTACGGCAAGCACGTCCGTAAGCGGTTCCGGCGGCCGTGCGTCGGTACCATACACGTCGGCGGCGTACACGGCGAGTCCACGTTCCGCACACCAATCGAAATACTCGTCCGTGCCCATGGAGACGACCGGCAGATGGAACAGCGAGCCGGCAGTGGAACGAATCACCTTCGGGTTGAAGATGTCCACGCAGTCGTCCACCAGCACCACGCCCGCGCAACCGGCCGCATCCGCGGAACGAATCACGGTGCCGGCGTTGCCCGGATCGCGCACCTGCCAGAACGCGGCGACCATCGTGCGTTCGTCGGAATCGCCATCAATGACGGCGGAATCGAGGAAAGCGCGCATGTCGGCGACGGCGAGCACTCCCTGCGCGTCGGAGCTCATGTGCTGCATGACGGCATGCGTCACCTTATGCACGTAAGCACCGGTCTGCATGGCCTTGCCGGCCATCTGCGCCACGGTAGGCGTGATGAAAGCCGCGTCCGGTTCGGCGGAGACGACCTCCACATACAGATCCTCGACGATGTCGGGATGCCAGGAGAGCAGTTCACGTACCGACTGCGGTCCTTCCACCATGAACCTGCCGGACCGCTTGCGGCCTTTCCTGTCGGCAAGTTCGGAGACCCTGCGGACGCGTTCGGCCCTTGGGTTTGCAATGACTTCGGATTTCATAGGCATACGCGTTAGCCTAACACCTTCGAAGCGGTTGGCGACGCGGCCATGTCATGTTTCGAGGCGTCCAGAAAACATCCAGCCACATCCCAGCGCGAACAAAGCGTCTTTCTGTTGTATGCCAGATACAACTTTTACCATCAGCATAAACGCCGATCGCGAGCGGCGCGGAACCATCAATCGCTCATATCTATCGAAACACATAAGGAAACAGCCATGTTCGTCGTCAAAAACGCATGGAAAAGCGTCACCCGCAACAAGGGACGCAATATGCTCATCATCGTCATCGTGACCATCATCGCCGCTGCCGCCACAATCGGCCTATCCATCCGGCAGGCGGCCGCCACCGCAAGAAGCAGCGGATTAGATAACACCACCGTCACCGCGCAGATCAGCCTTGATCGCGGCAAACTCATTTCCGAATCGCGCGAGCAGTCCAAGTCGGATTCCGATTCGTCCGATGCTTCCGCCAAACCTGACTTCGACGCCATGCGTTCCGCTTTGGCCGACAAGCAGTTTTCGCTTGCCGACTATCAGAAGTACGCGAAGGCTTCATCCGCGGTGAAATCCACATATTATATGGAGACCACGGGGTTGGCGGCGACCGACGATTTCCAGCCGGTCACCGATTCGTCCGGTTCGGATTCCTCCAGCTCGTCCGGCTCGTCCAATATGAAGGATTCGTCTGATACCGCCGGTACGGATAACAGCACCCGTCAGGATGAACAGTCCGGTGGCCCCGACGGACAAATGGGCGACGTCGCGGGCAGCAAAGACGGCGCGGGCATGGTCAGCGGCGATTTCTCCCTAATCGGCTTCTCCAGCGACGAGGCCGTCGCCAACGCCTCCAATGGCAGCTTCACGATGGTGAAGGGCAAGGTGTTCGGCTATGACGCGAGCAGTGATGGCGATGCCATCATCTCCAAATCGCTCGCCGACCGTTCCTGACAATCCAATCGCACGTTTTTCCTGGAAAGGACCTCCCATGACAACGAATTCCGCGAATACCGCCAATACGGCAATCGCAAAAGAAGCCGCCGAGACCAACGGCGCACAATCGCAGCAGACCGACCCGCCTACGCTGCAGCTGGATAACGTCAGTTATGCCTACACCAAAGGCGGCAAACGCGTGCTGAAAAACATCAGCCACGATTTCCAAGCCGGCAAGGTGCATGCCATCACCGGACCGTCCGGAGCGGGCAAGACCACGCTGCTGTCGCTCATCTCGGGACTGGCGACCCCCACGGAAGGCATGGTGCTGGTCGATGGCGCCGACCTGTCGAAACGCGACCGCTACCGTTTCCGCAGCCACGACATCGGCGCGATCTTCCAAAACTTCAACCTGCTGCCGAACCTTACGGTCGCGGAGAACATCATCCTGTCGATGGACGCGTCCGGCAAAACGTTCGACAAGTCGAAGAGGACGATCGTCGAGGAACTGCTCGAACAGGTGCATTTGCCGAAGGAATACGCGAACGAACGTATCCTGCACCTGTCCGGCGGCGAACAGCAGCGTGTGGCGATCGCCCGCGCGCTAAGCTACGGCCCTTCCATCATCGTCGCTGACGAGCCGACCGGCAATCTCGACCTGGCCACCCAGAACGACATCATGGGTATTTTCCGAACGTTGGCGCATGATGGGCATCGTTGCGTCATCATCGTCACGCACAGTCCGGAAGTGGCGAAGACGTCCGACGAGGTGTTCGAGCTGGCTCCCATCAGGCGTCGCAGATAAGCGTCGGCAGCTTCTCGAAAAGAAATACGGCATGCGTCCCCATGCAACGGACACGCATGCCGTATTTTTTTCCTGTTTCGGTTGGACGGTGACGTTATGATTAGGCGCGTCGAAGTACAGGGGTGCCGAATACGGCTGAGACGGGCGACCGCCCGGACCCTTGACCTGATCAAGGTAATGCTTGCGTAGGAACAGTACCGGCAAAACGCGTCGCGTCCCGTAGAGACGATCTCCGTTGTATTTCGGCTTGTGCACATACCCAATGGAAGTCGAGAAGGGACACCATGGCCAACGAAAAGCCATCGACGCAGACGCAGCCGCACGGCGATGCCGCAACCAGAAAGAAAACCGAAACGAGCGTGGCGGAAGCCGGTTCGTCAGCCGAAAAGAAGGTCACGCCGAAGAACGCCCTGCTGGGATTGCAGCATGTGCTCGTATCAAACGTGTGGCTTGATCCGGTGTTCGTGGCGGGCGCCATCGGTCTGCCGTTGGCATTGTCGTCGAACATGGTGAACGCCATTTTCATCGTCTCCGGCCTGGTCACGCTTATCCAGGCCACGAAACTGGTGCGCCTGCCCATCGTTCAGGGTCCTTCCGCGGCGTTCGACGCGCTGATGATCGCCGCCGGCACCGCCGGATCACTTGCCGCGGCCGGCACGTCCATCTTCATCAGCTCGCTGATTTTCCTGGTGCTGTGCCTGACGCGTGTGATCGAGAAGCTGCGGTTCCTGTTCGCCCCGATCGTATCGGGCGTGATCATCTTCCTCGTCGGCGTCTCCCTGTCGGGATTCACATTGAGCGAGTTCCTTGGCGGCGCGCCGGGAGACAAGGGCTTCGCCGATCCGAAGACGCTGGCCGTCTCCATCATCACCTGCGTGCTGGTGGTGGTGCTTTCCCAGTTCGGCAAGGGCATGGTGAAGGCGCTGTCGTATCTGATCGCACTGGTCGTGGGCACCGCGTTGTCTCTGGCGTTCGGCATGGCCGACTTCTCCGCGGTGGCCTCCAAGCCGTGGCTCGGCCTGCCCAAGTTCATGCCGTATGGCGGTTTCGATTTCAACGCGGCGATTTTCGTACCGTTCTTCATCGCCTATCTGGTGGCCATCATGGAAGCCCTCGGCGTGTATCAGGCGGCCACGGAGATCCAAGGCACGAAGCTCCAGGACCGCCAGGTGCGTTACGGTCTTGCCGGAGAGGCCGCCGGTTCGGCGATCTCCTCGCTGATCGGCGGTTTCACCACCACCGCGTATCCGCAGAATGTCGCGTTGCTCAAAGTCACCGACGAAGGCAAGACCCGCACCCGCGTGCCGGTGATTATCGCAGGCGTGGTGTTCGTGGTGCTCGGTTTCATTCCGAAGGCGGGCGCAGTGCTGTCGCTCATCCCATTCCCCGTGATCGGCGGCATCTTCCTGCCGGCCGCCGCAAGCCTCATCAGCACCGGCTTCAACACGCTGCGCAAGGTGGAAAGCGACGACCGCACCCAAGTGGTGATCGGCCTTTCCCTGCTGCTTGGCATCGCCCTGCCGAACGCGTTGAGCGGTCTTGAAGGAGGAGCGCACGTGTTCTTCTCGAATTCGATTCTGGTCGGCGCGTTCAGCGTCGTGATTCTCAAGGCCCTCATCATCGACCTGCCGAACTTTATCGCACGACACGCAGACGAGCGGACGAAACAAGCGGAATAATCGAAAGCATCCGAATAATCCGACAACCATACGACGGAAAGGACATGGCATGAGCATGGGGCAATCGCAGGAATCCACGAACATCGACGAGACGAAGGAAACCATCAAACGGGAGGTGCTCGACTTCATCGCACAATACGGCTGCGGCAAGGCGCCCGATGAGGCGTTCGACACGCTGGCGAAGCATATCTTCGCCTTTCAATTCGAGCACAACCTCCCATACCGCGCCTACTGCATGTCCAAACGCGTGACGCCGCAGACGCTCGCCAACTGGATGCAGATTCCCCCCATGCCGGTGGACGGCTTCAAAATGCTGACGCTCACCTCCGTGCCCGAACAGGATTGCGAAGCGGTGTTCACCACCAGCGGTACCACGCATCCCGGTCAACGCGGGCGCAACTTCCACCCCGACCTGCAGGTGTGGGACGAGTCGATGATCGTGCCGTTCAGGCATTTCATCATGCCCGACCGCGAGCGCATCCGCATCGCGGTCCTCTCCCCCGCATGGGACATGAACGAGCATTCGTCGCTGTCCCGATATCTGACCCGCGCCGTGGAGCAGTGCGGCGCCGAAGGCAGCGGCTTCTTCTTCCATGAGGATGGCCTTGATTTCACGGGCGTCGAGCGCTTCCTCGACGAGGCCGCGGCCGACGGCGAACCGGTGATGCTTATGGGCGCCTCCTCCGCCTACCTGTATCTGCTGGATTATCTGGACAAGCAGGGCAAGACCTACGCTCTGGCCGCCGATTCCCGCGTGTTCGATACGGGCGGTTTCAAAAGCACGCGCACCGACATGACGGTCGACGACCTGTATGCGGCGTTCGAACGAGTGTTCGGCGTGAAGCGCTCGCATTGCGTGAACATGTATGGCATGACGGAGTTGAGTTCGCAGATCTACGATCAGAACATCCTGTCCTATTACACGGATGGTTCGTCGAATTATCTCAAAGCCACGCCGTCGTGGGTGCGTTCGGTGTTCCTCGATCCGGCTTCGCTTACGCCGGTCGCCGATGGCGAGCAGGGTGTGATCGCGCATTACGATCTGGCGAATTGGAATTCGTGCCTGGCTATTCTGACGGAGGATCTGGGTGTGCGCACCGAACATGGCTATGTGCTGAACGGTCGTGCGAAGGGCGCCGAGGCGCGTGGCTGTTCGATCACCGTCGACGAGGTGATGGCGGCCAACGCATGAGCGACGTCGACATTTTCCACGCGCCGCGGGATTTCGAGTTCCATGATTTCGACACACGCAACGTCACGGCGTCCGATGGCGGCACGGCGACGTTGCGTTTCCCCCGTCTCGACGCCGATGCCGTGCATGCGCTGGCGGCGTCGGTGCGGCGGCATCGCGCCGAGAAACTGGCGCGGTATTCCACGGACGGGATCGTCGACGTGATCGCGCGCGCCGTAGAATTGTGGACGGATCCGAAATATCCGGAACGTCGGCTTGCGGAGCGGCTCATTCCCGCGGTCACCGGCTATGACGCGTCCATGGTGCGTATCGAATTGAAGCGGTACATGCGCATGTTCCGTCGGCGTGAGCTGCTGCGTTTCGTGGATGACGAGTTGAATTGCCCGCAGATGCTTGACGAGTATCGCCCGAACCGTTCGGGCGGATACACGCGGCTGTACGGTCCGGAATTGTCGTTCCACGTGTTTTCCAGCAATGTGCCGGGCATTCCCGTGTGGAGCATGACGATGGGTCTGCTGACGAAAAGCGCGATTCTCGGCAAATCGTCGTTCGACGAGCCGCTGATGCCGGTGCTGTTCGCCCGTTCCCTGGCAAGCGTCGACCCCGATATGGCGGACGCTTTGGCGATTATGCCTTGGCGTGGCGGCACCGTGGATTTGGAGGATGCCGCGATTGGCGAGGCGGATGCGGTGGTCGCGTACGGTTCGTCGCACACCACCGAGGCGATTCGCCCGCGCGTACGTGCCGGAAAGCCTTTCCTCAGCTACGGCGCGAAAATCGGCTTCTCGCTGATCGGCCGCGAGGCGCTTCGCGCCGACCTGTATGCCGGCACCGTGCATCGTATGGCGATCGACGTGGCCACATACGACCAGCAAAGCTGTCTGGCGCCGCAAACCATGTTCGTGGAACGTGGCGGCGCGATGTCTCCGGCGCAGGTCGCCGAACTGCTTGCCAGCGAATTGGACGGGCAGCAGCGCAAATATCCCCGTTCCACACCGTCCGAAGAGGAGTCCATGGCGATTCAGCGGTTGCGTTCCACCGCGCAGATGAAAGCGCTGATGCTGAGCGCCGGCCCGATGGCCGCCGCGGCCGGCAACGCGGATGATGCGCCGTCCGACGACCCGTTCGTGGTGCAGTCGCGTTCGGGCACCGACTGGACGGTGCTGTACTATCCGTCCATCGGCATGGCCGACTCGCTGTCCACACCACTGAACCGCACCGTCAACATCGTGGCGGTGGACCATGTCGAGGACCCGCTGCCCACGCTGCGCCCTTACGCGCAATGGTTGCAGACCTGCGGTGTGGCGCTCGCTCCGGACCGGCTGTTCGACGTGGCGCAACGCGTCGGCGAGACCGGCATCGACCGCATCTGCCCGGTAGGCGAGATGAATCGCGCGAAATCCGGCTGGCATCACGACGGCGGCTTCAATCTGCTTGATCTGGTGCATGCCGTCGATATCGAACGTAACACCGATATGTACTGTGATGGTTTCGATATGGATGTCGAATAATCACATTCAAGCAATCCCACGAAATACGTATACCCAAAAACGAAAGGAATTTCCATGCAGCAGTCCGATTCTCTGCCGTTGAAGGGACGTGTCGCATTGGTGACTGGCGCGAGCCGCGGCATCGGCGCGGCGATCGCGTTACGTCTGGTTCGCGCCGGCGCATGCGTGGCTATTAACTACGTCAGCGATGACGAGCGTGCGAAGCGGTGTGCGCAACGCATTATGGACGATTGTGAGGCGGCCGGTCGTGTGATCACCTGCAAGGCCGATGTCACCGACGCCGGACAGGTGCACGACATGGTATCCACGGTGGTCGCAACGTTCGGCGGATTGGACATTCTCGTCAATAACGCATTCGCCCGTTATTCGTTCGACCCACGCAATCGCAAGACCTTCGGTACCATCGGATGGTCCGATTACGCGGCACAGCTAGAAGGATGCCTCAAAGGCGCATACAACACCTGCGAAGCAGCGCTGCCGCAGATGAGGCGTCAGACCGGAGGACGCGTTATCAACATCTCTAGTAACCTCGTCGACTCCCCGATTGTGCCGTATCATGACTACACCGCTGCGAAAGGTGCGTTGGTAGGTTTCACCAGATCATTGGCGCAGGAGGCTGGGGCATGGGGCGTGACCGTGAACGCCATCGCGGCCGGGCTCACCGTTGGCACCGAATCGAGCCGTGCCACCACCGAGGATGTACGCGAGCGTATCATCGCATCCACCCCGTTGGGCAGACTCGCCACCGCCGATGATATCGCCGGAGCCGTGGCTATGCTGGCCAGCGATGACGCATCATTCATCACTGGCCAGACACTGCACGTCGACGGGGGCTTGGTGATGCGTTAAAGCGTGGTTTTGACTTTGGTTTGTGGCGCCAGCATATTCGTCGGCAAAGAAGGATGGTTATGAATATCACCGTGTATCTCGGTGCGCATGAGGGAAACGATCCCATATACAAGAAAGCCGTTGAGGAATTGGGCATATGGATTGCGGACAATGGCAACAGGCTGGTGTATGGCGGCTCCGATGAAGGATTGATGGCCGTGATCGCCGACACCGTACTCGCCCATGACGGCGACGTGACCGGTATCGAGGCGCAGATGTTTGTGGACAGAGGCGTTGCACACCATAACCTAACCCAACTGGTTGTCGTGCCGAATATCGTGGAACGCCGGACCCGCATGATTGAGCTTGGCGACGTGTTCATCGCTTTCCCTGGCGGCACGGGAACGTTGGAGGAAATCAGTGAGGTGGTGTCGAAAATTTGTCTTGACCAACTGACCCAACCCTGCATCTTCTATAATCTCAACGGCTTTTATGATGATATGAAGGCATTCCTACAGCACATGATCGATGCGGGCTTCTCCACCGCAGAACGTCAGCATGGTATCTATTTCGCGTCTAATCTGACCGAAATCGAACGCGTCATTGCAGCGCATAACGCATAGGAATCGGCAAACGTCAGACCACCGGCAGAACAGCGTGCAGAATCGTCATGAACGTCAGCCCGATAACGGCCGTGACGGTCAACGAGAAGCCTGCGAGTTTGGCGTTACCGGTCAGCGAATCAGTGAATTTTGTGGAGAAAATCGTTACCGGTGCGAATGCGGCCAGTACCATGATTTCTCGGACACGTTCATCCAACGGCAACAGGAACCATGCGGACAATGCGATGATGATGCTGAACAGGAATCGCCATGCGATAACTTTGCCTAGTTCCGAACGATCCTTATGACTGTCAGGGATCTCCATCATCAGGCCGATCATGGCCATTGCTGCGAAAGCGTTGGCGTTGGCGAACGGAGTGATGAGCGTGACGATCCAATGCGGCACACTCCATCCGGCGAACATGATCACCAGCATGAGCATATAGCAGTCGAACGAAATGGACGAGTAGAAATCGTGCGCGATATTCTTGATCTTCAGGCTCAATGGCAGGTTTTTGGTGGGGCTTCCCAAGTGCAGCAGCGAGCGGGTAATGGTCAGGGATGCGGCAGTGGCGATGATGGCGTTGCCTATATCGAGCATAATGACCGGCAGACCTGCGCTCGGTCCCATGAAGGTCTGCACCACCGGCAGACAAAACGCGCCGATATTCAATCCCGACGCGTTGAGCATTTGATAGGCACGGTAGCGTGGCTCGTCGCCACGTGAGCCGAAATACACGACGAACAGCGGAATAAGGCAGGCGAACAAGCCGAACACGACCAGCCACAACAGGTTCATCGGATGCTTATTCGTAGCGAAACTCATGATGATGGCGCATGGCAGGGTGAGGTTGAACACCAGCCCCTGCACCACTTTGTAGGATTTGTCAGAGAAGATATGGATGCGCTTAAGTAGATAGACACTGATGATGACGAGCAGCAATGACCCAGCTTGGAACAACATACGGCCGAGTATAGGAGCATCGCCGACGCATCATGGAACCACCCGACACAATGTGACCGTACGACGCACAAAGATACTTGCATGTCCATGCCGCACGCCTCGAACTAAACGACTAGCTTAAAGCTTTACCGGAGAATCCCGAATAAACGCCGCGAGATAACGTATGACTCCCACACGAACCGTGACGGTTCGTATGGGAGTCATACGTTCAAAGCCACCGCATAAGTGACCTATAAGTGGCCTAAGCTATTCTGTCGAAATAAAAACGTAGTCGGCAGTAGGACTCAAGGGCGATGCGGCCGACCACCGTGCCGCGGCGGCACGGTGGTCGGAACCGGATGACGTACGCTAGTTACTCTCGGAGTCCGGAAACACGTCCCGCGTTCCTGAACTCCGAGACGAATGTCTCCTCCGTGATAATTTCGGTGACCAGTGCGGAAATCAGTTTGTACAACGTGTTCTCCGCAGGATCCGCGTCATCGTCGATGGCCAGATTGATTCCCTCCTTGTCCAGGAGGGCGAGGGATACCGACATCGCGGTGCGCTTGTTGCCATCCGCGAACGAGTGGTCCTTTGCAAGATGGAAGACGAAATGCGCCACCTGTCCGAACAGATCGGGAAGTAGCCCCGACCTCCAACGCACTTCGTTGGAAAACCGCCGTTTTTGGCTATTTTCCAACGAAATCGGCTCGTTTCGAGGATGAAACCGGAAGCCGTTTTCCTGCTATATCCGGCTATCTCCGACAGACGTAAGTACACCAATAAGTACACCTGGCGGATGGCCGCATAGCGAAACGGCATGGACGAAACGGAACACATGCCGAGATACACGCTGACGTTGGTCGACTCGACCGGCGCCATGGAACCGCTGATACTCATGGACGACGACCTGAAGTCAATCGCCGCGAAGCTGGAAGGGAGGGTGTCGGCCAAGACGCGCGGGCGCCGGCCACGCGGCACCGGCGGCATATCGGCCACGCCGAAGGGCTACAGGGCGTACTCGACGGTGACCGACCCGCTGACGGGCAAGGACCACCGTGTGTCCGGCTTCGGACGCACACGCTCGCAGGCCGAGGCGCGACTCAAGGAGAAGCTGGCCGAGTTCGACCGCACCCACCGCGTCGGCTACGTCAGGCCGCCCACCGTGGCCGAATGGATGGACCACTGGCTGACGGACGTGTGCAAGCCGCGCCTCAAGCCCCGCACCTGGGGCACGTACGCGTCCGTCATCGCGAACAACATCGTCCCCTCCATCGGCGCCGTCAGGCTCGACGAGCTCAAGCCCGCGCACTTCCGCCGCATGGAACGCTACGTCATGGACGAGCAGGGCAAAAGCTCCGGCACCGCGGGCAGCGCGTGGCGCACCCTGCACAAGGCCCTGGAGGACGCCGTATTGGAGGGCGTCATCGAACGCAACCCCGCCGTCAAGGGCACCGCGCCCCGCGTGGCGTTGAAGGAACGCGCCGCCCTTACGCCCGAACAGGCCGCCGACCTCATCGCCGCGGAGACCGACGACACCTGGCGGCTCATGTGGATGCTGGCCTTCATGACCGGCATGCGCCAGGGCGAACGGCTGGGCCTGACCGAAGACGAACTCAGGCGCGACGGCGGCCGGCTCATCATCCTGGTCGAATGGCAGGCCCAGCACCTGACGAAACGCGAGGTCGAGGGACTGCCCAAGGGCGTCGAATGCACGCCGCTCGGCAACGGCATGTACCGCACGCGCCCCAAGACCGAGAAGGGCCGCCGCGCCATACCATTGCCCGAGGCCCTCGCCGACCAGCTGCTCGCCTACATCGAACGCCACGGCGTGAACGGCGACGGGCTCGTGTTCCACGACGACGAGGGACTGCCCCTGACGGGCAGCGTGGAGCGCAGGCGCTGGTACCGGGCCCTGGACCGCGTCGGCCTGGGCCACGAGTACGTGCCCCACTCCGCCCGCCACACCACCGCGACCATCCTGAACCGGCTCGGACTGGACGACGTGACCCGCACCGCGATCATGGGCCACAGCAGGGTCAGCACGACGAACGAGATCTACACGCACGTCGAGCTCGACCGGCTCGTCGCCGCCACCGACGGCGTGGAGAGGGCCATCGAGGGCTAGGCGCGAAAAGACCCGCGGCCTATTCGGCAAGGCCGTGGGCCATGGGCGCGGAATGGCATGGGGACTTTCATGATCTTCCGTCGCGCGCCGACCAACCGGGGATGACGCCGGATGCGGGTCTCAGACGAGCCGCAGCTCCTTGCCTCCGGGCAGGGAGGCGGTGACGTGCAATGTTCCGCCGATGCCTTCGAGATAGCGTTTCAGCGTGTCCACCTTGATATGGTCCACGTCGCCCGACTCGATGACGCTTATCCTCTTCTGGCTGACCCCCAGGGCCTGCGCCAATCGCTTCTGGGTGACGTGTTCGGCCTTGCGGGCCTCCTTGAGCTCGTAGAGCCGGATCTCCTCCAACATGCGCCGTTTCTCGGCCTCGACCTCGTCGCGGGTGATGCCGCTGTCGGCCATGAACCGCTCCGGTGTGTAGCTCATCGGTCCGTCTCCTTTCCGTACCGCTCCTCCAGCCATACGAGATAGCGCCGTTCGGCTTCAGGTATGGCCTTCCGATACCATTTGTCCCATTTCCGCTGCTTGTCTCCGCCCACCAACATGATCGCCTTCCGCTTCGGATCGAACACGAACAGTATGCGTATCTCGCTTCTACCGGAAGATCCGGGCCTGAGCTCCTTCATCGAGGGGATGAGGCTCGACCCTTTTATCTTGCCGACTATCGGACGTTTGAGGTCAGGCCCCTGCTCCTCCAACAATGACACGGCGGCGAGTATCTGCACCCGCGATTTATGGTCGAGCGTGTTCAGCCAATCGGCTATGGGTTCCAATTCAACTTTCCACACACCCGCAAATATACCATATAAGGTATGTCCCCGCAAATCGGCGAAACAGCAAGGGCATACCGCAAAAAACACGCGAGAACACATCGCCAAAGGCGACGCCCCACGCCCGAGGCCACATGGCATCCGGCACCGGCCCCGCGGACGACAAGGCATGACGGCATCACGGGCGAACGCATGGGAGAAAAGACCGAAACAACGCTAGAGTGGACGGCATGGGAGACTTCGCAATGTTCGGCCGCGCGATGGCGGACCGCCATGGCGTCGGCATCATCGTCAGCATCGACTACCACGGCGCCTCCTACGACCTGCAGACGCCGCGACTGCTCTGCAAGCACCTGACCGCCGACCAGGTCCACCCCGTGCCCGAGGAGCTGACACTGGCCCACCGGCTCGGCCCGGACGCCACGCCCGCGCGCCGGTTCGCCGCGACGGCCGTGGACGACGGGACATTGCAGCGCCTGTTCGAGGCGTACGAACCCGATTCCGACACGCCGGACCATCTCCTCCACCGGCAGACGCGGTACGCGTTCGCCCAGGCCGCCGAGAACTTCGACTGGCCGGACATGGCCGACGCCATGGCCACGCTTCCCCGCGTCGCGTCCCTGTCGCCGTCGACGGCCCTCTACGACTGGGCCCTGGAGATTGTCGCGGCCGCATGCGACGGCGCGGCGATGCCGGAACGGCCGCACGGCTTGGACGCGGAACGCGCACGCGCCGAGAGACGGCTGAAGGCCATCATGCCGACCACATTCGCGGCGCTCTGCGAACGCGAGCGGTTGGCGGCGTTCGCGGACGTGTGCCGCCGGTGGGGGTTCTAGGCCAAGTCGTCGAGGCTCCGGCGGATGGACGCCACCACCGGGTCGGACAATGCGGTGCCGACGCCCGGCACGCTTCTCAACGATTCGATCCTGGCGAGCCGCATGCGCGCGTCGGCCGTCTCCACGGCGGACAACGGCCTGTGGAATCCGCGTTCCCATTGTCCGGCGAACATGTCCGGGTCGGCGCCGTCGTACAGGACGCCTCCGTCGCGGTCGATCACGGTGAGCCTGTCGGCCAACGGCGACATGGCGACGGCGCGGACCGTGGCGGGCAGGTTCGCCACCGCGTTGTCATGCGCGGACGCGGGCGTCCAACGCGCCGGCAGCCCCGCGGAACGGTCACGGTAGTAGCGTTCCAATATAGCCAGACTGGACAACGCCGGCGGCACGGCCAGCACGACCGCGTGCGTGGACCGGCCGGCGCGTTTCGCGTTCGCGGCCTCGTCGAGCACCGTGGCCGCGTTCCTCCACGTGCCCTCCACGATGGCGGGGATACGGTCCGCGTCCACGTATTCCATGGTCATGCGTATCCACGCGGCCGATGCCTTCGCCGTCCGCTCCGGCATATTCAACGGCTCCTCGTCGCACAGACGGTCGTAGTCGGGATGGTACTGGCGCAGGTCGTCGCCGTTCACCGGCAGGAGCGGTCCGTCATGCAGGCCCGAGACGCGCACCAGGTGCGTGGCGCGCGTCTTGCCCGCGCCGGGCTGGCCGCCGACGAACACCGTGCACGGCTTGTCCGACCTTTCCGCGGCGTCGACGACGGGGCGGATGTCGTCGCGCCAGATGCCCTCCACGTCGACCTTGAGACTCCCGCCGACCGCATGCCATGGGGCGACGGCCTCCGCGCGGGCTCCGCGGGCCGCGTCATTGGAACGCTTCGCCGCAATCAGGGTCCTCCGGTCCGTCGGACCCACCTTGACGCGGGCGGCCAGCAGCCCATGCCGGTCCGCCTCCGCCCGACGCTCCCCATCCCGGTCGCCCCGGGCCGCAGCCAGCCGGCGCTGGGCGAGCATCCTACCCGCGAGCATGGTCGTGGACTCGTAGAACACGTCGTACAGGACGCCGCCGTCCAGGTCCTCCAACTCCCATTCGATTCCGTCGTCCACCATCGTTCCTCCCTACAGTCCGACGTGCCCGCCGCGCACGGCGTGGCTGCCGTCCTCGTCGTCGAACGTGACGGGCGGGAAACCGCTCCAATCGTCGACGAACCGTTCGATGATCCCCCACTGGCGGCGGCTGATGCCGATGTGCATGTCGGGCCGCACCGTCAGCACCGGGGCCACGGGCCGCTCGGCCCCGACCTCCTCCGCGGCGGCGTCGTGGCATTCCTCGTCGTCGATCCACACGATCGGCGACGGATCGTCCGACTCCCGTTCCACGCGCACGCGCGACAGGACCGTCGACAATTTGCCCGTCAGACGCCGTTCCATGGTGACCGGATCGTACCAGACGGTGTTATGGACGACCGACGGGTCCCAGCCGAGCATCGGGTCCAACGTGTTCACGCAGTACGGCTGCCATGTGGACAGCCAGTCCAGTTCGACGCGGCCCGACACGGCCAGCGCGTGCATGGCGCTGGCCAGTTCGGTGGACCAGTGGATGCGGAAACGTCCGACCGGGGTGCGTGCCTGCCTGTTGCCGTCCAGGCGGAACGCGCGGGCGGCGTCGTACAACGGCTTGCGTGGATCGTCCGCCTTCATCCAACCGGTGTGGCCGACGCCTCCGCGCCGCAGCACCTTGTCGTCCGGGAATGCGTTCAATACGCCGTCGAAATCCGTGTATACGACCGGAACTCCCATGATCGCTTCCTTCCCGTGGATTCACTGTACGGTGCATCCAGCTTACGCGTGCTCGCATCTTTTAAAATGTCATCCGGCAATAGAAATATACGTGGGAACCGTCAGGAACGCCGACGGCCGCCAAAGCGACTAAGGATGTGCCTGGGAAACAAATCGCAGGATTATGCAAATAAGCCCGTCAGGACATCGTCAAATGGATCTTGACGAAATGCACTGGGATATGAATTTCTCACGCTCCGCCTTCTCGTCATCCAACCGTTGCTGCAGGTGCTTCAACCGTCTTTCCAATTTCTCGATTCGTCTGTCGTATTGCTCCTTCTCGCGAATTTCGGTTGTATCTAGAACGGGGCTTCCGTTATCGTCACCGTACTTCAAACGATCCTCCGCCTCGATCTTGATACGGTCGTCGGCATTCGTTTTCACGACGGGCTCTTTCTGTCCCAGCAGCACGGACGGATCGACGCCTCCCAAAGCGCGCAGGATCTCGACGAACTTGCCGGCCGGCATGGTTTCGATCTTTCTGGAACCCCTTTCGTAGTCGCTGATGTTCCCTTGACTCAAGTGCACGAGCTCACCCAATTCCCGTTGGCTTATATGAGCCTTGTTCCTCAATGTCTTCAAGCACACATCCCGATTCTTCCATCGGGTCTGGATTGCGGCGGCTCGAACGAACCATTCGGGAAAACATTCGTCCTTCCAATCGATATCTCTATTTGAGATGTCCGCATAGACGCGGTCAGTCCTTTTCGACAAAGGACGGCCCGCGGGGCGTGGACAGCACCCTGCGGGTCTGGATTCACAAGTGAAGGAGGTCTTCACATGGAACCTTGTCCTGTCTCTATGCACACCGGGAACGGCACTTTCCGCGCATTGGCGGATCGTCTGCGTTCCCTCGGATGGATGGACACCATCCCACTGGAAGGCAAGCGGCCGCTCGTCAGCCGCCGCCATGGCACGGCACGCAAGCACGTCAGCGGATTCGACCTTGACGAATGGCAGTCCTTATATCCGAACGCGAACGTGGGCATCGTGCTGCCGACGCTCGATGCCGGCGACATGATGGTCATGGCGATCGACGTCGACTCCGCGGCAGGCCATGAACGCAAGGAGGACGGCGCCGTCGTTCTCACCGCGCTCAAACGGGAACTCGGCCCGCTTCCCGCCACCTGGACCAACGGGCATACCGATCCGCCATACCGTCATCTGCTCTACCGCATGCCCAACGTGCCGCATCTGACCGCGCCGGGAGCCGGACTGGACCTGATCTGGCCGGGGAACCGGTACATCGTCGCACCGGGAAGCGTCCACCCTTGCGGGGAAAGGTATTTCATGGCAGGCCCGGACGGACGGCCATGCGAACCACCACGCCCGCAGGAACTGCCAATGCTGCCGAACAAATGGGTCGCGCGGCTGACCGCATCCCACTCCGCCGTTCACAATGACATGATGGCGACGGACCCCGAAGAGTGGCTGTCCCTCACCGACGACCGCACGCCATGCCCGTATATGAGGGGGCTCGCGCATAACTGGGCTTCCAACCCCTGTCTCCACCAATCCTGCAGGCACGACGGGTTCGTGGAACTTTCCGTTGCCGCGCTGCACGCCATGGCAAAGGGCCACACAGGCGGCATGAAACTGATCCGGTCGGCCATGCCACGTTTCGTCCGGCTCGTGGCCGGTGACCGCGCCGGCGGCATCGAGACCGCGGAACAAGAAGCCAAGTCCATCGCGGTATGGGCAATCGGCCACTGTCCACCGCCCCAGTCGGATATGCCAGATCCCTGCCGGTCGAGGATGGGATCCGGCATCGCCGAACGGCTGCGGCACGAACTACGGCCTTCGACCGTGACGGATGATGACGTCGCCAGGCTCGTCTCCGCACTCAGGAAGGAGGTTCTGGCATGAAGGACAATGCCATGCCGCCGGAAAACGATATCGAATTGCTCGCCCGGTTGGAAAAAGATTACGACCTCGGCTACGACGCGCAGACCGAAGACAGGTACTACGCGGTAGACAAAAAGTCCCGCATCGCGAAGCCGCTCGAGCCGAGCACGAACAGCGAACTGTATCGCGAGCTCCAATTGGCGTCGCGATTGGACAGGGACACGTTGCCGACGCAACGCAACTTGATCGCAGCCCTGCAGCACGCGATGCAGATCGCTTCCAAGAATCCCCTCATCCTGTCGCAGCGGGCATGCCGCATCGGCGATGACGTGTGGTACGACCTGAAAGACGATGACGGCAACGCGTTGCGCATCAGCGCCGACCGGACGAACCTGTCCGTGGAACGGACGCCCGATTCCGTGTGCTGGCTACGTGGTTCCACGATGAAAAAGATCGAAATGCCGGACCCTCTGCCCATCATCGACCCCAAATCGCAATTCCGGCGCTTCGCCGATCTAATCCGCCAGGACGACAACACTGCAGCCCAGCTGATCGCGGTTGCCGTGCACTGCCTCATCCATCCGGCCGGACCAAGTTCGCAACCGCCGCTGGTACTGCTTGAAGGCCCGCAGGGATCCGGTAAGAGCACTACGAGTCTGCTGCTGCATGATCTGACCGACCCGGAGACGAATCGCGTGGAGATCAGCGCCGCGTGCCTGACCGTCGAAACGTTGCAGATGCTCGCCTCCATGCACATGCAAATCGTATTGGGCAACGCATCCAAGATGGACAAGAAGGTATTTGACACTCTTTGCGTCATGGTCACGGGCGGCGTCAGCACCACAAGGAAACTGTATTCGCAGACCGAGATGGCCAGTTGGAGGCTCCACTGCCAAGCGATCCTGACCGGCATCTCGATAGGCCGCCTGCCCGAAGACATCGTCTCCAGGATGATCCACATCGATCTCATGCCGAGCGCACGGTCCATGACCGAAGCCAAGCTCTGGCGGATCTGGGACGAATCGTCCCCGGCCTTGCGGATGATGCTGTGGCGGACCTGCCAGCGCGTGCTTCGTATGGAGCATGACGACGAAATCCCGTCGGACAGCCTGGGCGCGCGACTGCGCGACTACGAAATGACGCTGCGCGCCGTGGATATGATCTTCAACACGAATGGCGAGAGCACATGGCTAAGCACGTTGGACATGGAGCAGCATGAGCAGGGCTCCGACGATCCGGTGTACATGGCCATCGTCCATCGCTGGGACAAGCTGAAGGACAAGACTTTCACCGGCGAGGAACTGTACGCGGAGCTTCGTCCTACGTTCACGTTGCTGGCCAGCGGGAACGCGGGCACACAACGGGTCGTGCCCGGATCGGCAAGGTCGTTGAGCGCGTCCATGGCCCGCGTACTGCCCGTATTGGCATCCGCGGGCATCGACGTGACCCTTATTCCAGGTGGCGGACACAAGGGACGCAAGTGGCAGTTCCGGCTCGCAGCCGGCGTGCTGGAACTGCCGCCAGACCAATTGGTAGTTCCCGACCAACGAGCATTCGACGGCATGGACGTATGATGCCACAACTGAACGGCGGGGGCATCATCCGCTCCGAATAGGCAGAGGCTGATGCCCCTTGCGGGAACGGGGAACCAGAGGGGAAGTACCAATGGCACTTCCCCTTTACTCCCTACCGGAATCCAACACCATCCGGGGAACAGGGAATTCATTTCATTTTCTGGGAAAACAGGAAAGACGAAAATATCCACAGACAGTCCGTAAACACTTCCCCTGTTCCCCAGTTCCCCAGTTCCCCAATACCTTCCCCAAGCCACACAGCAGTACAGGGGGACCCTTCCAGACATTCCGCAAGCATTCCGTTCCCGTGGCGTGTAGGCACGGCCAGCATCCGATCAGGACATCGACGGCATATCCGATGCGACAGATCAAGCGCCCGCCGCCGACGATTCCAGATGAAAACAACGTTGACCCATTCGGGGAAAACAAAACCGTCCCGGATACCCCAAAACGCGGTGGAGCCTACGTTTCCGCGCAGGCCCATCCAGTAGCCGATTTGCACTTCAGGAAACAGGCTGGACCTTGTTCCCTCATGTCATAGGAAAAATCCCTAACCGAACCTCCCATGACAGATGGCAGTCGGTATTATCCAATCGGACATACGCATTCGTTTTTGCTTCCACGCGTGACCCATGCTCCTACTCCGTTAGCCTCAACGGAGCGGCCAATGCGGATGGTCCATGTTCTCGCATCCGTCGGCCATGGACAAAGCCGAGTATCCATCACCGCTAAAACAACCGCCCTTTTTCATGAACCATCGTGGTATCGGAAAGCAAGACAAACATAAAGTCCAACTAAAAACGGATACGGGCCGCTGTGAGGACGCATGAAAACGCTGGAGCAACGCCAAATAGCTTAGACCAAGGAACCAAACCAAGAAAGGATGACCGACATGCTTCAATATCCTTCGCATCGTCCCGTTCCGAGGATGGTGCTCGCGTCAACGCTCGAAAAGCTCTCGGACAACCCACGGTATCTAGCCGCCGTCCTGCTGGATTCGTCCCGCCCATGGAACGATCGGCTCGATGAACTACACGATGCCGGCATTCCGGTCAGCAGAACGCGCGCACGCAATCTCGCCTCTTGCATGCGCCGTTTCGGAGTACGTACCAGCGGCGGCATCGTGCAGAATGCCAACGCTTACGCGAACGGCGAGGAACCGAAATCGGCACTTCAGTCCGACACCGATCTGGTCGACGCCACCGGATGGAATCCCGACAGATGGTCGCTGGCCGGCCGGCAGTCTGGATATATGACCATGCCCGACGGACATCGTCAGCGCGTCGCGCTGGTCGCGCACGAGCCCGATGTCGATATGCGCGCAATCGCCGAACTGCTCGTCTCCCCCATTCCCCGATTCGAACCATCCGTCAGCGTAGAGGCGCGCACAGGCTCCTACTGCCTGTGCCTTGCCGATCTGCAGACCGGCAAGGCGACGGAAGCACGCGGCGGCACAAGCCAGCTGGTGGCTCGGGTACGCAGCATCATACGGCAGGCGGTCGCGCAGGCCGAACGGTTGAGGCCCGAGGAAATCGTCGTCTTCGAGCTTGGCGACATCTGCGAAGGCAACGCGAACAGCACCAGTCAATCGCAGCTCGCCGCGAACGACATAGCGCAGGCCGAGCAGCTGCAGGTGTGCGCAAGGCTCCTGCTCGAGGCGATTATCGCATTGGCTCCATTTGCGCCGCGTTTGAAGGTCGTGAGCGTGCGCAGCAACCACGGCGAGGAACGCAAGAATGGCCAAAGCATCGGCCGCGGCGATTTCGGCATCATGACGGCCCGCATCATCGGCGAAGCCATCAGCATGATTCCCGGTCCACTTTCGGAACGCGTTGAAATCGTCACGCAGAACGCATTGGAAACCGGCGTGCAGGTCACCGTCAGCGGATTGAAAATCGCCGCGTTCCACGGACACTATGCGAAAAACGAAAACAAAATCCCATTGTGGGTCGCGCAGCAGGCAGGCGGAACACAGCCGACCGCGTTTACCGACGCGCGGCTCGTGCTACATGGACACTTCCACCATCTGCGTATCGAAGCATCGCGCGGCCGCACGATCATCGGCTGCCCGAGCCTGGAGAACGGCTCCATGTGGGTGGAACGCACGTCCGGCGAATACTCGGAACCGGGAGCGTTGTCGCTCTCCATCAGCGACGGCCGACTCGACGCCATCCGACTGCTCACACCAGCCGAAGGCATGGACGTCGACCGGCGTGACCCGGATCTGTATTAAGGTGGCCACCGGCAGCATGTCGAGGACGCATGAAAGGACCATGGATAACATCAACATGCAAAACAACGACAACATCGACGACAATGATGAAATTGTCCTCCATAAAGGCGGACGCTTCAAAGTGATTGGAACGCTCACCCCACGCAAAGCGTGTGCGGCGTTCGATCTCCCGCCGCACGATTCATGGACGAATGACATCTTCATGGGTGTTCTTGCGCAGAACATCGTCAACACAACGGGCTGCCATATCGTGTCCTGCCTTGGCGGCGCGGTAGCCATTGTGCTCCAGCCCGTCGATTGACAGGCCTAATCAATCGTTACCGAAGTCACCGCGTTCCGCGGAACAATCCGAACCGGATTCCTTCCGAAGAAGACAATGACTTCAGTAACGGTGGCCCGATTCGTCCCCACTCCGTCATCATCACCCAAGTGACGCACCATACGCCGGCATCGACACAGATACCGTGCATAGACGGCATCATGAACAACGAAAAACCATACGTACCCATTGAGCACCGTCCACTGCTTGGCGTGACCGAAGCGGAAGCGTTGACCGGAATCCCCGCCAAAATAATCCGCGCCAACATACGCTCCGGAAGACTTGCCGCCCGCATGGCAGACAGCACGACCATGCGCATCCGCCGCGCCGACCTGGATGAATGGCTGGACCTGCTGCCCGCCTGGCACGCATGACGGCGCATCCAGACGCTCAACGCAAGACAAGCGGATTTCCATGGCATGCGCGTCGACGCGCATGCCATGCCGTCATAGAGTCCTTGTCCTCAACGACGCAGCCCATGGTCGTGCCCGCGGCAGTGGCGAGAACCATGGCGAACACCATGACCTTGACGGCGTCAACGTCCATAGTGCCCAACCGAGCGGCCTTGTTCGCCTTGACGGCGGCGTTATTCATCACATCTGCGCTGACCAGGGTGAACCCATGGCCGTGGTTGAGCCAGTGTCCCTGCCCGACTTTGAGGACGGCCTCTGATCCACGATGCCTTTCATCAACTAAATCCACTTGTCGTCACCAGTTAATCTGAATACTATCGGCGTTCAAAATGGACAACGTTCCCAACGGACGGAACAGTCCCGTTTTTCGATTACCTACCAGAACATAACCGTCGTGGTTCGGCTCGCTATTGAGCCTGACGTTCTGCCATGATGCACGATGCGGTCGATGACCGCGGCGGCCATGTCCCCGTCACCGAACATTTCTTTCCCCACCGCCCGAACTCCAGGTTCGTTACGAACGCCACACCGCAGCGACAAGTAGCTGCTCTCGGAAAACGCATTCCTCCACGAGTCGCTCGCACGCATCGATCCGACTCGAGCCATTCATTGGCTTTGCACATGCTCGGCCACGACCAACGACGGCTTCCCTCGCCCTTCGCGGGAAAGGGCGAATAAGTCGCGTGCACCGCGCTTGGCCACCGTCATCCGAGCAGTGCCCAGTTCGCGGGCTATATGGTTATACGTCAGGCCTTTCGTCCGAGTTGACTGATACTCGCGCCGGCATCGTCATTCCTCTTCTCCCGAGGATCATATGTGGTTACTGGCACTCAGGAATCTATCAGGAACCGCATGGCACCGGCGCTTCGTCTCCCGCCGATGCCGTTTCCGGCCGCCATCCGTGTCCAATATGAACGCTCATGCCGTTCAGATTTGGTGGTGACGCCGCCATACACGTTTATTCGACCATAAACAGGCCCGACCGTGCGCACGACCCCGGCATGTCGAAAAAAGGTCTCCCGGCGGTTTTCGTCACTTCCTTCCGCCGGGATTCTTTCAATCCCCATTTCAACCACCCCGAACGTCGGCATCCACTGTAAGGAGGCATGTAAAACGACCTTGCAGGCGATTGCGGAAACCGTCATGAATACAACGGAACGCCCCGAAGTCAGATAAATGACCTCGGGACGTTCCGTTTATTCATGACTTGTGTCCGTCAGTCGGCGTGGCGTGCCATGACGTCGTAGCGCCCCTGTCCGCGGCGGCGCAGCTCCATGGTCGCGCCCGCGGCGGTGGCGAGGACCATGGCGAACACCATGACCTCGGCGGTGTCCACGCCGGTGGCGCCCAGCTTGGCCGTGGAGTTGGTCCTGACGGCGGCCTTGTTCGCCACGTCGGCGCTGGCCGGGGTGGACACAGTGGCGGTCGTGGTGGAGCCGGTGGCCGAACCGGTGTCCTTGCCGGTGGAGGATGAACCGATGGAGGATGAACCCGACTCCGCCTGCCTCTCAAGGTCGGCCAGACGGACCTTCGCGTCCTTGAGCTTCGCCTCGGCGTCCTTGACGGCGGCATCGGCTTCGGCCAGCTTCGCCTTGGCGGCGGCCAGCGTGGCCTCGGCGGCCTTCACGGCCTCGGTGCCGGAGGCGTCGGCCTTCGCGTCGGCCAAAGCCTTTTCCGCGGCGTCGTAGGCGTCCTTCGCGGTCTTCCGGGCGGCCTGCGCGTCCGCGAGCGTCCTGGCGGTGGAGGCCACGTCCGCGGCGGCCTTCTGGACCGCGGCGTCCGCGTCCGCGAGCTTCGCGTTCGCTTGGGCAAGCTTGGCGGCGGCCTCGTCGGCCTTGGCCTTGGCTTGGCTGGCGGCCTTCCGGTCGGCCTTGGCCTGATCGAGCGCCTTGTCGGCCGCGTCGAGCTTCGACCGGGCGTCGGACAATGCGGCCGTCTTGGCGTCCGCGTCCGACTTGGCCTGGTCGTAGGCGGCCTTGGCGGCGTCATACTCGGCCTGCGCCTTGTCAAGCGCGGTCTTGGCGTCGGTCAGCGCGTCCACGCGGTCCCGCGCGGCCTGCTGGGCGTCCACGGCCTTGTCGTAGGCCGTCTGGGCCTGGTCGAGGTCCTTCTTGGCCTGTGCGAGCCGGTCGGCGGCGGACTGCTCGGCGCTCTTCGCGGCGGCGGCGTCCGACTTGGCCGCGTTCAGCGTGGCCTTGGCGTCCGTGGCGGCCTTGTCGGCCGTGGACTTCGCGGCGGTGGTGTCGGCCAGCCTCGACTGGGCGTCCTGCGCCTTGGAGGTGGCGTCGGCCAGCTTCGACTGGGCTTCGGTCCGCTCGGCCCTCGACCGCTCGGAGGCCTTGGCGGCCTCGTCGAGCGCGGCGTGGGCTTGCGTGGCGGCGGTGTCCGCCTTGTCGAGCGCGGCCTTCGCGGCCTCGACGCGGGCCTGCGCGTCCTTGTATGCCTGGTCGGCGTTCATCAGGCCGTCGTAGTAGGCGTCGAACGCGGCCTCGTACTCGTCGACTGTCTCGACCTTGCCAGGGTTGCTCATCCAAGAGCTGACCTTGAACGTCTGGCCATGGGTGATATCGCTTATGTCACCGTTCTGGGATACCGCGAAACCGGTGATGTCATAGTCGGGCTCAATGATGTTGGTGTAGTGGCCGGTGCCTTGCGGGTGCTCCACGCCCTCGGCCTTCTGCTTGTCGTAGCTGGCCTTCTCGTCGGTGTACCAGCCGTCGAACGGGTCGTCATAGCCCCATGCGAGGTTCTCGCCCATATTGAACTGCATGGCGTGGTCGAGGTTGTCATCCGACCAGTCGACGTCGGCCTGCGCCCGAGCCATGAGCACGTCGGACACCTTCAGCGGGGGCAGGCCCTCCTTGGCGCGCAGGTCGTTGCATTCGCGGATGTACTTGAGGCTGGCCTTCATGTTCTCCAGGCTGGTCGCGTCGCCATCCTTGCCCAAATCGATGGACGAGAGGTACTTCGTGGTGTTCGGGTCGGTCAGCACCTTGACCGCATCCTCCGAGCCGCGCGACTCGAAGAAGCCGAGCGAGCCCTTGGCGATCTGGAGCTTCGCGGCGTCCGCGGCGGCCTTCTTCGCGTTCGCATCGGCCACGGCCGCATCATACGCGGCCTGCGCGTCCGTCTTCGCCTTGTCCGCGTCCACGGCCTTGGCTTGAGCCGCCTCCAGCTTCGACTGGGCGGTCTGGGCTTTGGCGTCGGCCTTGGCCTTCGCGTCGGCAGCCGCTTGACGGTCGGCCTCGGTCTTCGTTGCGTCCGCCCTAGCGGCATCATACGCCTTGCCGGCCTTGTCGGCCGCGGCCTGCGCCTTGTCGTAGGCCGTCTGGGCCTTATCTGCCTTGGCCTGCGCGTCCGTTGCCTTCTTGGAAGCCTCGGTCTTGGCGGCCTTCGCGTCCTCCACGTCCGTCTTGGCGGTCTTCAGCTGGGCGTCGGCGGTCTTGAGGCCCGCGTCGGCCTGCTTCAGCTGCTGTTTCGCCTGCTCGACCTTGGCGGGGTCGTTCGCGTCGGCGGCGGCCTTCTTGGTGTCATCCAGCTTCGACTGGGCCTTGTCGGCCGTCTGCTTGGCGGCGTCGGCCTTGGCGTCGGCGGCCGTCTTGTCGGCCTGCGCCTTATCCACGCCCTGCTGGGCTTGGGCCTTATCGGCGTTCAGCTGGCCCATGTCGTCCGCATCGGCTTTGGCCTGCGCGTCGGATGCGGCCTGATCGGCTTGCGCCTTGTCGTTCTGGGCGGTCTGCTGTTCCTGCTGGGTCTGCTGTTGGTTCTGTTGTGCCTACTGTGCGGCGTCCAACGCCTGCTGGTTCCGCTCCTGCGCCTGCTTCAGCGCGGCGTCGGCCTCGTCCAGCTTGGCGGAGGCGTCGTCACGCGCCTGCTGCTCCGTCTGCGTGGCCTGCTGGTAGGCGTCGTCCACACCCTGCTGGGCATTGTTTACTTCGTTTTTGGCCGACGCCTGCGCCTGCTGGGCCTGATTCAGACTGTCCTGCGCGTCCGACACGGCCTGCTTGGCGTCGGCCACGTTGGTGGCGTTCGCGGCCTGCTGCGCCTGCTCCAGCGCCTTGCCCGCCTGCTCGTCCGGCGTCACGGCCGTCTCATCGGCCATGGCCGGCGCCGCCATGCTCGCCGCGGCGGCGATGCCGGCGGTGATGATCGTAGCGATCTTCTTCGGTTCGGACATTTCATTCTCCCATCTACTCCACAGACTCCCTTAAAGAAGAGGCGCCCCAACGCAAAGGATATACCCCGAAGTACTACGCCGCAAACGTCAAGGCGTGTTGGATATCAGCCGGCACAGGGTGCACCCGAATGAAGCGGATGGGGCCATCGCGCAGTGGACGCGGCGCCGGCACGCGGAACGACTTCTAAAGCCCCTTTTTCCAGGAATGGGACGCACCTGTCTCCATGTCATTCCATCGCGCTTGCGATGCCCGTATATATGCTCGATGGGTCGATACCGTTTCCCCGGGGAATCATCGCCACCATGCCGCGACGATCCGATAGAACCTCCATTTTCTGCAGACGGAGGGAGCGGGCACGCCTATGTCAAGCAGTGACACGGGCATGTAGTACTCCAGCTCCTCGCCTCTGCCATTGGTCGCACTCCTGACATCCAAAGCCCAATCCGACTCCCCGACGAAGATGGCCAGAGTGCTTTTCGCGGATTCGACGACATGGGGACGCCTGTTCCATCCGCCCGAACGCGATGTCTGCGACGGCGATCTTCCGCCTCGTGTTCTCCCTGCGTTTGGCGAATGGAACGGGAGGATGCCCGACGCGGTGCGTGTAGTCGACCCGCGCGGGATTGTAACCGGGCGACGAAAGATCTACGTCGGGGGTCTCATTGCGTTGAGCCGCAGGTATGCCTTACGCGGCTCTCCCGCCAAATATGCAAGCCATGCGGTCTGGGCCGCCTACTCCCCGAATGTGCCCGCGATGCCGCTGTACGTGTCCATCGGGTTGGGCTCGCCCGCCTCGACGGTGTCAAGCAGCGCCTGGGCCTCGGCCAGTGTGACGGCATGCAGGTGGGCCAGGTTCACGGCGGGCATGTTGTTCACGTCCAACGTCCACCAGTACGGCGCCTCCATGTCCGCGACCAGCCAGATCCCCTCGATGGTGCGTAGCCACAGCAGGGGCCCGCGGTCGTCGAACCAGAAGCCCACGTCGCCGGACACGCCGCCGTACTGGTCGAGGTCCCCGAACCCGATCGGCGTCAGCCTCCGCATGAACGGGCGCGGGCCCATGCGCGACGCGTCCAGCGTCCACCGCGTGTTGAACGGGAACGTGGAATGGAGCCAGACGCCCTCCTGGGTGCGCAGCCAGTCGACGGGACCGTCCTCACGGTAGAAACCGGGGTCGGAGGGAATATATGGTATGCCTTTTCTGATGTCGTTCATGGCGCTGGTCATGCGTCCCCATCACCGACCGCCCCCTGCTGGGCGTGCCGGAGGCCGAGGCCCTTACCGGGGTGCCGGCCAAGATCATCCGCGCCCAGGTACGCAACGGCCTGCTGAAGGCGCGCATGGCGGGCAGCACGACCATGCGCATCCGCCGCGCAGACCTGGACGCCTGGCTCGACGCGCTGCCCGCCTGGCACGCATAAGGAAACCCCACTTGCGTCCGATTGTGGACGAAGTGGGGGTCTTCAGAACACCATAGGTGCAGCATAGGTGCAGTGGGCTATTCTGAATACCGCGAAAGCCCTACTGCCGGCTATGTTCCGCCCTATGCGGCCGTCAGATGTGGAAGTACAGCTCGTACTCCAGCGGGGTCGGGGCCAGACGAGCCTGGTCGATCTCGCCGCGCTTGATGCTGATCCAGGTATCGATCAGGTCGTCGGTGAAGACGTCGCCTGCGGTGAGGAAGTCGTGATCTTCCTCAAGGGCGTCCATGGCCTCAGCCAGGGAGCTCGGAACCTGCTTGATGCCAGCGTGCTCTTCCGGCGGCAGTTCGTACAGGTCCTTGTCGACCGGTGCCGGAGGCTCGATGTGGTTCAGGATGCCGTCCAGGCCTGCCATCAGCTGTGCGGAGAAGGCGAGGAACGGGTTGCAGGACGGATCCGGAGCGCGGAACTCGATACGCTTCGCAGCCGGGGAGGTGCCGGCCAGCGGAATACGGATGGCGGCGGAACGGTTACGAGCGGAGTACACCAGGTTGACCGGAGCCTCGAAGCCCGGGACCAGACGGTGGTAGGAGTTCAGGGACGGGTTGGTGAAGGCAAGCACGGAGGAGGAGTGCTTGATCAGGCCGCCGATGTACCAGCGGGCGAGGTCGGACAGACCACCGTAGTTCTTCTCATCGTAGAACAGCGGCTTGCCGTCCTTCCACAGGGACTGGTGGCAGTGCATACCAGTGCCGTTGTCGCCTGCGATCGGCTTCGGCATGAAGGTGGCGGCCTTGCCGGCGAGAGCTGCGGTCTCGTGGACGACGTACTTGTACTTCATCAAATCATCGCCTGCGTGCTGCAGGGAGTTGAAGCGGTAGTTGATCTCCTGCTGGCCAGCGCCTGCCACCTCGTGGTGGGAACGCTCGAGAATCAGGCCGACCTTCTGCAGGTTGGCGACCATGTCGTCGCGCAGGTCCTGGGTGTGGTCAATCGGCGGAACCGGGAAGTAGCCCTTCTTGACGCGGTTCTTGAACGCGATGTTCGGAGTGCCATCGTCCTCGGTGTCGATACCGGAGTTCCACGGAGCCTCGATGGAGTCCACCTCGTAGAAGGAGCGCTGCATGCTGTTCTCGAAACGTACCTTGTCGAAGATGAAGAACTCGGCTTCCGGAGCGAAGGAAGCGGTGTCGGCGATGCCGGTGGACTTCAGGTAAGCCTCGGCCTTGCCGGCAACCTGACGCGGGTCGCGGGAGTACGGCTCGTCGGTCAGCGGGTCGACGATGGAGAATGCCACGTCGAGGGTCTTGTGCTTGCGGAACGGATCGATGAATGCGGTGGAAACGTCCGGCACAAGCTTCATATCGGACTCGTTGATGGCCTGGAAGCCTTCCACGGAAGAACCATCGAACGGCATGCCGTCGGTGAAGGCGTCCTTCAGGAATTCGCTTGCCGGCACGGTGAAGTGCTGCTGAACACCGATCAGATCGGTGAAGCGAACGGAGACATACTCAATGCCTTCCTTGTTGATAAGGGCCTCAGCATCAGCCTTGGTTTCAAGTGCAGTCACGGGACCGCTCCTTTCGAATAAGTTACTTACAGGCTCTTAGTCTATGGTCGCGCGTTTCGCTCACTCGCCATTTGGGTTACGAGAATGTTTCGTAATGACATATTCGAGGTGTGATTTCGTGGAAAATCGCGATTCGATTGTTACGAACAGCCACGTCCGCCCCTTCAGAAGCGTTCATTTAATGGACAGGCAGCATGAAAAAGGTCCCGATCGTATGAATACGATCGGAACCTTCCGTGACATCATGCGGGTGCTATGACCGTCAGCGGCCGCGCATGGCGCGACGGCTGACGCGCTGCGGATGCATCGGGTCGACGCCCTTCGGCACGCTCATGCCGTTCTTCAGCTGCAGGGTACGCAGGCGCTCGTTGAGCACCGTGAGCTCGGTCTTGGTGAGCACGAAACGAGTCCTCGGATGGATGGCGGCCATCAGCTTGTTCTTGTGATGGGTCGGCTGGTAGCTCTTGAACTTGAGCAGCGTCTTGCGCACGTCCTTGAGGCGGGTCTGGTTTGCGCCGGTGCCGACGTACATACGGTAGACCGGGATTTCGGAGCCGGCGGTCACGCCCTTGATGCGCTGCTCCTGACGATCCATGGCTCGCTTGACGCGATTGTAATCGCCTTCGCCCAGCAGATAGATGCCGTTGTAACCGGTACCGCGCCAGATGGCGTCCTTGGTCTTCGGGTCAATCCACACCGGTTCCTGGGGAAAGTTGAAGCCGGCCTTGCTGATGTTGCCGAGCACGCTTACTGCGGCACCGGGACGACCTTCGATCTTGGCGTAGCCGACCTTGTCGGCACGCTTGGTGAGCATCATGGTGGCGAACAGCACGCCCAGCATGACGGCAAGAATCATGAACAGGATCCAACTGAACACATGCCACTTGAATATGACGCCCAGTACGACGAACACGACAATCGGTGCCACGAACACACCACCACACAGCCACGGAAGCGCCTTATCCTCAGCTTGGGTGTATTTGAAGATCTGGATGATCTGGCTGATGGTGCCTTGCTTCTTCTGCTTCTTTTTCTCTGCTTTATCTGCCATCGACTTCCTCGCTTGACGGTTCGGTTACACACACTGGGACGATAGTCTATCAGGAACCATGCCATTTATGGTGCGACTGCGCTATTCTACTCCGCCTATCTCGTATGCAGCGGGCGTCCGTCCGCTTTCAGCAACGCCTCACCGAGCGTCTCGCTGAACGTGGGATGCGGGTGGATGAGCCGTGCCGCATCGGCAAGCGGGACACGGTTGCCGACCAACTGTTCGGCTTCCGCTATCAAATCACTGGCGATTGGGCTGACGATGTGCACGCCCAACACCACCTGCATATCAGGATTGTTCGCAAACGCACCGCTGACGACGGTCATCGATCCGCCTTCACCGCTCATCAGCATGCGCGCGTTGGACAGCATCGGGTATGCCGTCTCCTTCGGCTCGACCACGTCTTCGCGCGCTTTTGCCTGGTCGAGCGTCAATCCGACGCTTGCTGCTTCGGGGAAAGAGAACACCACCTGTGGCACGGTGTCGTCAATCACGGGTTTTGGATCGGCTCCGGCGATTTTCTCAGCGATGGTGATGCCTTGTTCAAAGGCGCGGTGGGCCAGCGCATGACCTGGAGTGATGTCTCCCAGCGCCCACACGCCATCAAGGTTCGTCCGTCCGTATCCGTCGACGGTCACGTATCCTCGTTCGTCGAGCTTCAGGCCGCTGGAGCGGAACCAGTCGGCGTCGGTATTGGGCACACGTCCGATGGCGGCAAGCACCACTTCGCCGTAAGCGGTGCGGTCCTCATCGGAATCGCCCTGCCGATAGTGCACAGTGGCCCCTAGGTTCGCGCCAGTGTCGACACGGTCCACCGCGGTGCGTGCGATCACGTTCACTCCCCTGCGTTTCAGCTCACGTGTCAGCGTCATCGAAGCACGGCGTTCCCATGTGGACAGCACGCGGTCCTTACGAATCAGCAGTGTCACTTCGCAACCGGCGGCATTCCACAGCGACGCGAATTCCAATGCCACCGCACCCGCACCGATAATCACCGCGCTGGAGGGCAAGGTATTCAGCTCCAACGCCTGGGTGGAATCGATCAGCGCGCCGGCGAACGGATTTCCAGGCAACGCAAGCGGACGCGATCCGGTTGCCAGCACGACGTCGTCGGCATCGATCGCAAGTTCCGTTTCAACCGGTTCGAACACGCCGGCTTCCACGGACCGCGATACCTGCGTCTCCCCCTCAGCCGGCGTGACACGTACTGTATGCGCGTTCTGCAATGCCGCGCAACCGCGGAATACGGTGACGCCGCGATGCGCCAGCAGGCCCGTCAGCCCTTTCGTCATCGTTTCCACGGTGGAGACGCGGAAATCACGCAATCTGCCGAAATCGATGCTCTGCAGCGTGGCGTTGATGCCCATGCGTTCGGCGTTATGGATGGTTTCGACGCTATGCACGGCGGTCAACAATGCCTTCGATGGGATGCATCCGCGGTTGAGGCATGTGCCACCGAGCGTACCGTCACGTTCGATCAACGCCACCGATTTGCCGAGCTCCGCAGCACGCAGTGCCGTAGAGTAACCGCCGGGGCCGGCTCCGATGATAGCGATGTCGAAATGCTGTTGAACCATATTGAATCCCAATTCGTTCCTCATTGATTCGTTTGCACGCACGTGAAGTGAGTTTTTGTTCGATGCGAGCAATCGCATTCCATGGTAATGGAAAAGCCGTCAGTTGTTCGCTGACGGCTTGAAAAATCACCGGCGGTTCTCGATACCGATCACTCCGGCCAGTGTCCACGCTTCGGGTAACGAGGCTTCGGAAGCCTCCAACGGCGAATCTGGATGGCACGGCTCCACGCATAGGAACCGGAACGCATGCCCTTGGCCACGGACTGCTCACCGAATTTCTCGATGAGCTTCTTCTTGAGCTTGTGCCACATGACCGCCACGTCGATAATCACGGCGAACAAGTAGACATACATGATCAGCATGAGCGGCAACGCCAATGCAGGCCACTTGTAGGTGACGACCATGGATCCGATCAGGATTATGAACGCGACCGGGATGAAGAACTCGCCCAGATTGAAGCGGGCATCGACGTAGTCACGGATGTAGATGCGCCACGGCAGACGTTCCGACTTCGGCATGTGGTTGATGTCGCCTCTCTGCATGGCATCGTACTCGGCGTTCTCACGCTCACGCATACGAGCCTTGGCAGCTTTACGGCTTGCCTCGCGATCCTTGGGGACCAATGGACGGAGGTTCTGCGCCTGGGCGTCCTTGCGCTTCGGGGTCGGACGGCCCTTGCCGGAGGTCGGCTGTGCAGCCTTGCTCTCGACGTTCTCCTGCGCCGGCTCTTCCTTCTTGGTAAACAAACTCATGTCTATAGAGCGTAAGGTGACGTATCGACGCTCGATGCCGCCCGCGATGCCATTTGCGTTGCGGTTCAAGCTGCGGTCGGACGGTCTGCGAAGAACGGATACAATGGACATTCGTCACACGATATTCAATCCGCGTAATACACGCGCATATATAGGGAGCATCAAGGATTATGACAGCTTTAGGAGCCGAAGAGATTCGCACGCGCGTCGAATCTGATTTCAGCCGCATCGTCGACGTGTTGAACCAGAAGATCGCCTTGCAGTCGATTTCCGCGAAGGGCATCACCGCGGACCATATGAAGCGTTCCGCGCAATTCGTGGCTGATCTGCTGCGCGAGGTTGGTGTCGATACGAAGGTAGTGCAGTCGCACAATCCCGACGGCACGCCGGGCGCTTGGGAGGTCATCGGTTCCAAGAATGTCAGCGAGGACGCGCCGACGGTGCTGCTGTATGCGCATCACGATGTGCAGCCGGTTCCGGATCCGAACGTGTGGAACACCGACCCGTTCGTCGGCACTGAAATCGACACGCGTCTGTATGGTCGCGGAGCCGCGGATGATGGTGGCGGAATCGCCATCCATTCCGGCGCGCTGAAGGCGTTGGGCGATGATTTGAAGGTGAACATCAAGGTGTTCATCGAAGGTGAGGAGGAGATGGGTTCTCCGAGCTTCATTCCGTTCATCGAAGAGCACCGGGACGAGTTCGCTTCCGATGTGATCATTGTGGCCGATTCGGGCAACTGGTCCGCTGAGATTCCGTCGCTGACCACGTCGCTGCGTGGCAACACCGATATTGATGTGCACATCAAGGCGTTGGAACATCCGGTGCATTCCGGCCAGTATGGCGGCCCGATTCTTGACGCGAACACGCTGGCTGCGATGTTGATTTCCTCCATGTACGACGCCAATGGCGATTTGGCCGTGCCGGGCGTTGCGTCCGAGGAACCGGTTGGCGGCCTGCAGCGTGATATGGACGAGGCGACTGTGCGTGCCGACGCGGGCATCGTCGAATCGTATCGTCTTGCCGGCACCGGTTCGCTCGCCGCGCGTCTGTGGACGAAGCCCAGCGTCACCGTCATCGGGTTCGACGCGCATCCGGTGGAAGAATCCTTCAACGTCATCTCTCCTGAAACCACGTTCCGTCTGAGCTTGCGCACCGCGCCGAACCAGCGCCCGGAAGAGGCCCAGGAGGCGTTGGCCAAGTTCATGGTGGAGCATGCGCCGTTCGGTGCCGAAGTGTGGGTCGACAAGCTCGACAACGGCATGGGCTGGGCCATGGATCCGAACGCTGAGGCCACCAAGGACGCCATGGACGCCATGGAGGAAGCGTTCGGTGTGGCTCCGGTCAACAAGGGCGAGGGTGGTTCCATCCCGTTCATTCCGGAATTGCAGCGCATCTTCCCGAAGGCGCAGGTGCTGGTCACCGGTCCGGAGGATCCGAAGGCCAACGCGCATAGCCCGAACGAGTCCATCAGTCTGCCGGCGTTGAAGAACAACGTCATCACCGAAGCGTTGCTGCTGGATAAGCTCGCCAAGTAAGAAGCCGTGTAAGGCTTGCCGAAATAGGATAAAGCTCTCTGTCATACGATTCCGATTGGAACGTATGACAGAGAGCTTTTTCATTTAGCTGCCGATTGGGGAATCATCATCCATTAGTTGGACACGTTGCTGAACGCCCAATGCCAGCAGCCGGTGTAGTATGCGGTGGCCAACGCGATTGCCGGCACCGCGATGCAGATGGCGTAGAACAGCCAGTCGACCGCATGCAGTTTCGATTCGCGCGCTTGGCTTCGTGGCGCGTCGGATCCGAATCCGCGCGCTTCCATGGCGGTGGCGAGTTTCGTTCCACGTCGGATGGATACGACGAGCAGGCTGAATGCCTGCGAGAAGACGCGTTTGATGGTGCTGCCGTCGCCGAGGCCACGCGAGCGGCGTGACTGGCCGAGTGCACGCCAATCGTCCTGCAGCAGCGTGAACATGCGCATGCCGGCAAGGCCGCCGTATACGAAACGTTGCGGCAGGCGCAGAATCTGCACGAGTCCGTCGGCCAGATCGGTCGGGTCGAGTCCCAAAGCCAGAATCACACCCGGCACGGCGATTGCGGCGACACGTAGGAATGTGGCCAACGCCAGATAGAGCGATCCTTGGGAGATGACGATGATGCCACCCAGATTGGCCAGCACCGTGCCGGATGTCTTGCCGTACAACGCCACGGAAACGAAGCTGCCTGTGGCCGCTATCCATACCGGCCATGTCTTGCGCAAGACCGTCCAAGGAGCCACTCCGCCGATCCATAACAATAGCATCTCCAAACCAAACGCCACGGATGCCGAAACGACATCGAGGGTGAAGAACATCGGAATGCACAGGATCAACGCACCGATGAAACGGCTTACCGGGTTGATTTTCGCCACGAACCATGACGGTGACGCCGGCTTCGTTTCGTTACGACGTTCCTTGTGTGGCACCACGGTAATGGTTTCGAGCTTTTCATTGCCGTCGCGCCCACTGTTTTTGTTGGTTTCGAGCATGTCACTCCCCCTCTCTGACCAAAATACGGCGTGCGCCCAGCGCTTCGATGAGCGGCTCATCGTGCGTAATCATGATGACCGCGCAACCTTGGTCGCGCGCACCGGCGATCAATTGGACCATGCTGGTCCACGTGGTGAAATCCTGTCCGAATGTCGGCTCGTCCATGACCAGCACTTTTGGCGCGGCAGCCAGCATGGACGCCACGGACAGTCTTCTTTTCTCACCGCCCGATAGGGTGAATGGATTCGCTTTGGCGAAGCGGGAAAGATTCAGGCGTTCCAACAGCCTGTCGGCGATGGAATACGCCTCCTCGTCGGTTTTGCCCATGGATTTGGGGCCGATGGCCACCTCGTCTCGCACGGTGGATGCGGCGAACTGGTGTTCCGGCTCTTGGAACACCATGCCGATACGTCCCAGCAAGTCGCGGCTTTTCCATGTGATCACATTGTTTTCGCGATGGGGAGGTACCAGATCGTCCGCCATGCATACACGTCCTGCCATCGGTTTGAGCAGTCCTGCGAGAGTGAGTCCGAGTGTGGATTTGCCCACGCCGTTTCTGCCGGTCAACGCGGTCACCTCACCGGAATGGAATTCGAGGTCGATATGCTCGCCGAGCGGGAAATCATAGCCGAAGCTCAGATCCCGGGTGTAAAGCACGACGTCCTGCGGTTGCCGGATTTGTTCCGGTTTGGGCGCGTGGCTTTCGATGGTGCGGCCCGGCACCCACGCACCGCCGTCGGCAAGCACCTGACCCATGTGGCCGAACACTTCGTCTGGAGTGCCGTCGGCGATTACGCCGCCGACGTTCGAATCGGCTTCGGGTTTGCCCAGCACGATGACGCGGTCGACCAGGTCGAGCCACACGTCGATATGATGTTCCACCACAACCAGCGTCTCATGGGTTTGTTCGAGGACGTGGCGGACAGCGTCGTGCACTTCCTTGACACCGTCCGGGTCAAGGTTGGCGGTCGGTTCGTCAAGCAGCAGCAAGCCAGGGTGCATGGCCAGCACGCCCGCCAAGGCGAGGCGCTGACGTTGCCCGCCGGAAAGTCCTCGTGTGGAGCGGTCGAACGCCATGTAGTCGAGCCCGACGATGTCAAGGGCGGCTCGTGCCCGGTTCCAGATTTCATCTTTCGGCAGGTTCAGGTTCTCGCAGCCGAATGCGGTGTCGTCTCCGGCACGTTCGAGAATCGTCTGCGAGTCCGGGTCCTGAAGCACCAGCCCGCAACGTCCGCGCGCTTGTCTGGCGTCGACGCCGTCGATGAGCAGCTCGCCTTCCTGCTCGCCTTCGTCATCTCCACCGAGCACGCCGGCCAAACCGGACATCAGGGTTGATTTGCCTGCGCCGGACGCGCCAAGCAACAGTACCCGCTCCCCCGGTTTGATGTCGAAGTCGACGTGTCGTAGCGCGAAATCCTTACGTGAGGCGTGTCTCCATCCCCAATCATGTGCGGTCACGCCGGCCGCTGTTGTGTTCTGAACGTCAGTGGTCATTCGTCGTTCTTTCTTCTGATTGTCATGCTGTTGTTTCGTATGCCGTTGTCATGCGATGCGCCATCACAAGAAAATCCCGCACCACCTTGATGTGATGCGGGATTTGCTTGCATCGGACAATCAGACCAGTTCCTGCGTACGACCGGATTCGAAGCGGTCGAGCACGCCGGTCTTGGCGATGGCCACCTGCAGGAGGTACATCACCGCGCCGGCGAGCACCGCGCCGGAAATGGCGGAGGCGATCAGGTAGATGCTGACGCGTAGCGCGCTCCAAGCCGGATTGGTAAGCCAGTAGTACAGGCCGCAGCCGACGCCTGCAAGTGCGCCGGAGATCGTGGTGGACAGCAGGTCCCACTTCTTATAGGCGAAGATGGCAAGACCGATTTCGGCGCCGAGGCCCTGCACGATACCGACGATCAGCGAGCCGCCGACGCCCCACTGGTTGCCCATGGTGAGTTCGAGCGCGGCCGCGAGGGTTTCCGCGAACAGTGCGGCTCCAGGCTTGCGCACGATGATGGCGGCCAGAGGGCCTGCGAACAGCCAGAAAGCGTTAAGCAGGCCTTCGAAGCCTGGAGTCACCGCCTCGAAGAGGGCCAGCGGCGCGGTGCAGACGATGTCCCAGCCCCAGAAGATCACGCCGGATGCGACGGCGATGATGGCTGCGACGACGATATCGACCACGCGCCACTTGTTGTTGTGTTTGCGAACTGCGGAAGACTGGTTTTCTTCAGTCATGGGATATGTGCCTTTCTCTTTTCGTCAAGGCACGGGAAATAGAGAGACGTCCGTGCGCCGGCATTACCCGGTATACGTTCATACGGTTGAAGCGGTTGCTTCCTCTCAGCCATTCGGCCCCCGTGTCTGCGCCTGATATTACACAGGACCCACGATTTACGTCGGTTTTGTCTCATAACGGATTCCGTATTCCGTGGCTGAGTCACATTCCGATGTGTTGTTTTGGAGGAACGCTCCAACCGTATGGTGATTTTATTGAGGCAGTCTCATCAGCGATTCGGCAAGATTCTTGAATGTTTCTCCGATACCGTCCGACCGCAACGCGCCCTCTTTGGTTAGGACTGCGGGCCGGCCTGCTTCGCCGGTTTCGCGCAGTTCAGGCTCCAATGGGAGTTGTGCGAGCAGTGGCACTTCATAGCCGAGGCTGTGGGTCAGCTGTTCGGATACGCGTGCGCCGCCACCTTCGCCGAAGATACGTAGCTTCTCGCCTTTGTGCTCGTAGTAGCTCATGTTTTCCACGACGCCGCGAACTTTCATCGGCACCTGCAATGCCACCAGGCCGGATCGTACCGCGATGTCGGAGGCGGATGGCTGCGGTGTGGTGACCACCACCAGTTCGGCGTTCGGCAGTGCCTGTGCCACGGAAATCGCCATGTCGCCGGTGCCGGGCGCCAGGTCGAGCAGCAATACGTCCGGCTCGCCCCACCATACGTCGGATAGGAATTGTTCCAAGGAGCGTTGCAGTCTTGGACCACGCCATAGGATGGCTCTGTCCGCGCCGGCGAACATGCCGATGGAGATCAGTTTCACACCCCATGCGGTGACGGGCATGAGCATGCCGTTGAGGTTCGTGGGCTGTGATTGCACGCCGAATAGCCTGGGCAGCGAGAAACCGTAGATGTCGGCGTCGATGGCGGCGGTATCGTAGCCGAGCGCCGCGAATGTGGCTGCCAGATTGGCGGTGACAGACGATTTGCCCACGCCGCCTTTGCCGGAGGCGATGGCGAAGATGCGGGTTTTGACGCCGGGTTTGTTGAACGGGTTCTGTTTACGTTCCGCTTTGAGGCCGGCCACCAGCTGGGTGAGTTTGTCTTGGCTCATGGAGCCGACTTCGATGCTGGGAATCAACGTGGCATCGGGATAGGAGGCGACCGCGCCGTTGATCTGGTTGGTGATGGTCTGCGACAGCGGACAGCCTTCCACGGTCAGTTCGACCCGCACCCGTACGTCGTACGTGTTGGTTTCGCCTGCCACTGGCGTGGCGTCAATGGCTGCGATCATGCCCAAGTCGGTGACGGACCTGCCCAGTTCGGGGTCAATCACTTTGCTTAGCCGTTCGTAGATGCGCGCTTCGATGGTGCGCTCGTCGCTCATGCTTCCTCCTTATGCCGCGTACCACAGTAGCGGTTCGCGGCACGGCTTGCCAGATGGTGTGGCGATTATTCAACTGTTCCTGTGTCGAGCAGCTGTTTGAATTGGTCTTCGTTGAGCATGGGGATGCCCAGTTCCTCGGCTTTTGCGGCTTTTGAGCCGGCATTCTCGCCTACGACGACCCAATCGGTTTTCTTGCTGACGGATCCTGCGGCTTTGCCTCCGCGCAGAACGATGGCCTCTTTGGCGGAATCGCGGGAGAATCCTTCCAACGAGCCGGTGACCACGACCGTTTTGCCTGCCAATGTCTGTGGTAGTCCGCTGGCTTGGGCTTGTCCGACTCCTACGCCGGCGGCCTTCCATGCGTCAAGCACGGCACCGCGCCAATTGCCCGGCTCACGGGCCGCGGTGAACCATGTGACTACGGATTCCGCAATTTCCGGACCAATACCGTCGATTTGGGACAATTCGTCCACGCTGGCATGTTCGATGGCATCCAACGTACCGAACGCGCTGGCGATGGTGCGTGCGGTGGGCGGTCCGAGCCTGCGGATGGACAGGGCCACCAGAACGCGCCACAGGTCGGCATGGCGGGCTTTGTCCATTTCGTCGAGCATCTTGCGGGTGTTTTCCGCCGGACGAATGTACACCGGCTGCACGCTGGACGTGCCTCCACGGGATACCTTGATTTCCTCGCGGATCACCACGGCGTCATCCGGCACCACGTATTGCGGATATTCCGCGGTCTCGTCGATGTCGGCTTCCTTGCGTTTGCGGGCGGCGGTAGGCGCGGTCCAGAATGCGGGCACCTGATGCCATAATCCGGATCCGCCCACACGTTTGCGCACTTTCTTGATCTTGCCGTTTGACCCGACGGTCTCGTGGATTTCGATGATTGGAGCCTCGCGCCAGACGCGCACATCCTTGAGGTCTGCGGACGTCAACGAGAACAGCCCGGCCTCGCTGGACAGCACAGGTGTCTGCATGGGCGGCAGTTCCAGTCCCGCCACCGGCTCGTACGGTTCAGGCTCCTCACCGGGTTTCACCACGATTTCGGTGATGTTCGGCGCATACGTGTCGATGGAATCGGGCCTGTCCTCTTCGGGATTCGTCAGCGCAATGGCTGATTGGTCGCCCAGATGTTCGATATCGAACGCCTTGCGGGACGCCAGATTGATGATCCGCTCGGTCAGCTGCGCCGGGCAGGATTCCACGTTCGGGCAGCGTATATCTTTGTCTCCCTCTTTGGCGGGAGCGAGTTCCGCGCCGCAGCTCGGGCAACGCGTGGGCATCACGAACCGGCGGAGCTCGCCCTCGCGTCCCTTGCGTCGCTCCAGCACCGGACCGACGAGCTCGGGAATCACGTCTCCCGCCTTGCGCACCACCACGGTGTCGCCGATGAGCACGCCTTTGCGTTCCACTTCAAAGGGGTTGTGCAGCGTGGTACGGGATACTGTGGAACCGGCCACGTACACGGGTTTCAACACCGCCACCGGAGTCACACGTCCGGTGCGCCCCACCTGCACAGTGATGTCAAGCAGCTCGGTATTGACTTCTTCCGGTGGATATTTGTAGGCGATGGCCCAGCGCGGCGCACGCGATGTGGCGCCAAGGGAACGCTGCAATCCCAAATCGTCGACCTTCACGACGATGCCGTCAAGCGCGTGTTCGATGTCGCCTCGGTGTTCGCCGTAATAGTCGATCATGTCGAGGATTTCCTTGAACGACGTGACCTCACGGTTGTGCGGAGAGACGGGCACACCCCATTTCTTATACAATTCGTAGGCTTCGGATTGGTCGTTGACCACATCATGGCCGTTGCCGGCGTGCCCCGCACCCCAACGCAGCGATCCGATGCCGTGCGCGTAGAAGCTCAGGCGACGGGTTGCGGTGATACGCGGATCCTTCTGTCTCAGGCTACCTGCGGCCGCGTTGCGGGGATTGGCGAATGGCGCGCGACCGGCGTCCTCGTTCTCGGCGTTCAGCTTGTTGAAATCGTCCCATCGCATGAACACTTCGCCGCGGATCTCCACGAATTCGGGAATGTCTTCCTCCGGTCCGGCAAGGTTCTGCGGAATGGTGGAGATGGTGCGCACGTTGAGAGTGATGTCCTCGCCGGTCACGCCATCGCCTCTGGTCAGACCCTGTTCAAGCACGCCGTTGCGGTAGATGAGGTTCAGCGCAAGACCGTCGATTTTCACCTCGCAGGTCATGGGCAGTGGCTTCGATTCGGGCCAATCCAATCCCCTGAGCACGCCGTCGTGCCATTCGCGCAGCTCCTCGATGGAGAACACGTCATCGAGGCTCATCATGCGCGATGGATGACGTACGGAAGCGAAGTCGTTGGAGAACGTGCCGCCCACGCGATGGGTCGGTGACTGCGGTGAGTCAAGTGATGGGAACTGCGCCTCAAGCGATTGCAGGCAGCGCAATCTTGCGTCATATGCCGCGTCGGATGAGACGGGGGCATCGTCGATATAGTATGCGATCTGGTCTGATTCCACCCATGCGGCCACGCGCGCCCACAGCCTGGCCGCGGCTTCGGCGCTCATCGAAGCCACATCAACCTTGTCGAGGCGCATGGCGTCGGCATCGGTCGGCTGCAACGCGGCAATCCAACGTTCGCTGCCCGGAGTCAGCGAAGCCAGCCCCTCATCGGCCACGACGGCCGCGGAACTACCGTCGCTCTCCGGCGCGTCGAAATCCCATGCCAACTGTTCGGAATCATCACGATTCGTCATTGTCACCGCTTTCCCATCATTTCCGCCATGCCGCGCGGATGTCCACGCCAGCACCGATTATCGCACAAATGTTCGACCGTTTTGTTAGTTGTTCAGAGAGCGCAGGAACTGCACCTGCACCACGTCGGCACCGTCATGGTCTTCGTAATCCATGCGCATCGCGGCCACCGACAGGGTGCGTGCGGGCACGAACATGCCTTTGTCCACGCAGACGCGGGCCGCTTGGTGCATCAGGGGCGCGACCGGCGTGTTCGGCCATACCGGCAGTCCGGCGTCGGCGAGCACGTGGATGGCTTCCTGCACGTTGGTCGGCACCGGAATGCACTGCGATTGCGCTCTTCCGATCAGTTCCTGCAGTTCGCTTTCGAGCATGGCGATACGTCCGGGGGCGATCTCCTCGCTCATGATGTATGAGGCGGCGGCAAGGTCGAAGTGGTCGCACATCCATTCCGCATAGGCGAGGCGATAGTAGGCGAATGAGGCGTCTTCCCGGTCAAGCGCGACGTTCAGCGCGTTGAGGCATGCCGCACGTGCCGGATCCCAGTCCTCGGCACGCCCCAGCTGCACGGCGAGCTTGAGGTGCGACAGCGGGTATGCGGGGGCGTAACGCACCATGGCGTTCAGATGCGGCAGCGCGGCATCGACGCCTTTGACTTGGGCGAGCAGGTCGGCAAGCTCCATATGCATGTAGAACAGGTTGTCGGGAATGAGCACCGTTCTTTCGCCTTCGGTGGCGAACATGCGGTTGTAGATGACGCGTTCCGCATATGAATTGAAGTACCGCGGCACGCCCGGATTTTCAGCGAAGATCCGGTCCATGCGTTCGAGTGTGGACTGGGCGGATTCGATGGCCCGCTCGACGTCTCCGGAGAACAGCATGTCTCGTGCCTTCAGACGTTCGTCATCGAGGGATTGCGCCAGTTCGAATGAGAAGTCGGGCGTGTCTTCGCCGTCGATCAGCGCGCTGGTGACCTGCGGTGCCAATTCGGTCAATTCCGGATCGGATATGGAATTGATGATGTCCATGGCCTGTTTGGCTTTGGCCACCGATTCGAGTCCGTCGCTTTGCGCAAGACGATGGAACTCCCCCACGGCGCGCTGCAACAGGTCGACACGCTGGATGGACAGGCCCATCATGTTCTCACAGCCGAACAACTGCGCCGTGCCGTCATCAAAACGAATGTCGGACAGCTCGGGTTCTTCTTGGCTTCCCGCCGGTGAGAATCGGCTGTCACGAAGGTCGAAGGCCGCATCGATGGGTTTGAGCGCGCCTTTGCCGTCCACGTCCATTTCGGCGTCGAACATGCGGTATGTGGCGGTTGGATGGGCCAATCCGTCAGTGTCGAGCCGCTTCAGGAACTCGTCGCGGGCGAAGGTGACGGTCACCAAGTTGCGTACGGTCGGGTTTTTGCGCAGCTGCGCCATCGGATCGTCGTCATCATCATCGAGGTAGGTGTCGTACTCTGTTTTGTCGCTGGCGTCGTCCCGCATGGAGGCGTCGTCATCATCGGCGCGTCCGTCCGGTACCGCGAACGCCATTTCGTCGAAGTCGATGTCTTTCATCAGGTCTTCGAACTGGCCGTCCACCGTATCGTCTCCAGTGCCAACGCTATCCGAGCCAGCCGAATCGTCGGAATCGATTGATTCGGATGAGATATCGGTGGTTCTCGGAGTGACGGGCCGAGCCGGATCGCCATGGTAGTCGCCGTCCTTTGGAGCGGCTTTGGATCCGGATGGCCTCATGTCTCCGGTACGGATGCGTTCGAAGGCGCTTAACGCCTCGCTCATCAACTCGCTGATGGCGGAATCCTGTTCGGCTACGGCCTCTTCCAGACCAATCGAATCGATGTGCATCGACACGCGTTTGACATTCGGATCGGCTCCGAAGCTCAGCGCGGCCATCATGAGTCCGACGCGCAGATTGTAATCGACGCTCATACGCGTGCGTTCGACGTCGGTCAGGTCGATCCACGCGCGGCGCGATACGTCGTATCGGGTGAACGGCATCATGGACACTCCAGCAGAAGTGAAGCCGATTGCGACTTCGCCGTCGCTGAGGTCGCACCGGAAGTCAACGTCGAAACGGTATGGCAGACGCAGGCTGCGCAGCAGACGGGACATGGTCTGCCGGTACACCCATTCGGAACCTCCGTCGGCGCCGAAATCGCCTTCCAACACGTTGTCCTTGGTTGATTCGGCGACTTCACGCCGGAAGTCGGCCGCGATATCCGCCAGTCGGCTGGCGGCCTGGATGCCGTCTTCCCGGTTCGGGTCGAGGATCGCGCCGAACCGGTCGTCCGGTTTCAACGCGATCAGCGCCGGATTCTCCAGCAGGGCGAAGTCGATCTGCGCGGCTTCGGCACGCGTCACCGTGTCCTCCGTGGGGAGAGCGCCGATGCGTGCGTTACGTTCCAGCCATGAGCTGACGGCGGCGAAGCGGTTGAGGTTGCCCTCGATGTTGAGGGCGCACAGCACTGCCGAGAACGGCAGGGAGGAATCCCATGCGAAGAAGTAGCATCCGGAATAGCTGGATGTGTACAGGCGCAGCGGTTCCGCTCCGTGCACAGCTTCGAGCCCTTGATCGGTATCGAGCGCGTGGGCTTCGCGCATCAGATCGGCGAAGTAGTCTTCCAGGCCGGAGGCGCGCATGCCATGCGACCGGGCGCTCATGGTGTCTCTGATGGACCGTCGGATGGCGCCTATGGGCGCTTCGCGGTTGAGCCTGCGGAAAATGTTGCCGGAACCGAAGCCGACGAGCAGGCCGTTCATCTGTGGAAGCATGTAGGCGGCGAAGAAGGCGATGGTGATGGCGTCCCGGTATTCGAGGTCGAACCGCATATTCGCTGGCAGGTTGGCGCGCATTTGCTCAAGCGTGTATCGGTTGCCGGTTTTGAGCCATGAGGCGAGCCACATCATGCGACCGCCCGGCATGCGTCCCACGACGCCGCCTTGCGTGGCGCGCACCGTTTTCGGATTGCGGCTGGCCGCATGGCCGAGTCTTGGACCGTCCGCCAACGTAAGGGTTTCCTCTTTGACGAAGACGAACCGCGGTTCGAGTTCCTGCGTGTCCATGTCCGGATCGGTGCCGGCGAAGACACGCGCTTTGCCGTCCGCGAGCGCGATTTGGGCGAAGTGGTCGCTGTCGGTGAACAATCCGATGGAGAAGGCATGGCCGTGGGTCTGCGGCAGTTGGGCCCATCCGAGGCGGAATCCTCCGGGCACGCCTTCGAATCCGTCGATGACGTGTCGTTTGATGAGCGGATTAAGCCGGATGGCGTTGCGGGTCAGTTCGTCGACGATGTCGTCGGGCTTGTCAAGCGCCTTGCCGAAGGGGTTGGCGTGGATGTGGCGCGGCGTGGCCTGGTTGACGAGTCGCCGCACATTTTGCCTGACGCGTTCGAGCATGGTCCGGTTATGTTCCGGTTGGCTGGCCGGGTCTGATGGTGTGCGGTGAGACATGTGTGCCATTCTTTCAATCCAACGCGACATGAAGCTATTAGAATAATGACGTGACTTTTTCGAAGCAGCGTTTTCAGGCACGTCGTCGTATGTGCGCAGCCATTGTAGTCGCTTTCGCGGTGATGGTGGTGGTCGAGTGCGTGTTGTGCAATATGCCGTTTTGGCGTTCCTTGGCCGCATCGGGTGATTCCGCCGCCGCGTACAACGTGCTGGGCCCTGGGCTCGAACGTACTGACGAGGGGTTGTTGAAGGTCACCGATCCGACGCAGGCATATATGCAGGTCGATGCGGATGGCTCGTCGGAATATGTTCGTATGGATCCGGTGTCTTCGAAGGCGTTGGATAAGGCAGCCAGACAATCGGAGCAGGTGTTGCGCACGGTTCGCGTCCGTCCTGATGTCAATCGCAGGGCCGGTACGGTCAGTTCGGTGTCGGTGTCTTCGCCGCGTTCGCTGTATGTGCATGCGGCGGCTGCAGGTGGTTCGGTGTGCGTGCGGATTGTCGAGCCGAAGGGTTCGCTGATTCCGTTTGATGCGGTGCGTGCGAATGTGCGTGTACCGTTCGCGTTGAATCCGTTGCGTATCGGCGTGATGGTGGCCGTGTTGGCGATGGTACTGGTGTGGAGGCCTGGTTCGCGGTTGTGGCGGATGCCGTTGGATACGACGAGTGTGAGGCAGCGTGCGTGGCTGGGGGCGCTGCTGGCGGTGCCTGTTGTGGTCACTTGTGCCGTTGTGGTGTGGCAGCTGGTGGAGGCGGCTCCGTTGAGCTTCCATACGAAAGGCATGTACACGTATGATTTCGATCAGTACGATTACGTGGCAAGGGCGCTGCTTGATGGTCACGCGTGGTTGGATTTGGATGTGCCGGATGCGTTGCGTGACGCGGCGGATCCGTATGATGTGGCCACCCGGCAGCGGTTGCTTGCCGATGGCGTAAGCCCAGTGTATTGGGATTACGCGTTCTATCAGGGGCACTGGTATTCGTATTTCGGTGTGGTTCCCGCGTTGTTGTTGTTCCTGCCGTATCGGGCGGTCACATCGTTGTTCGTCGATGGCGGGCTGATGATGTCCTGCGGTGCGGCCGTGCCGCTGCTGATGCTTGGTTTTCTGGTATTCGGATGTCTGCTGGTGATTCGTGTGATATCCCGAATTCGTCCGAATGCGCCGTTGGCTGCGGTCAGTATGCTGTGCGTGTTCATGCTGTTGGCTTCCAATGGTTTGTATCTGTGGTATCGGACGAATTTCTATTCGGTGCCGATCGCCGCCTCCCTGTTTCTGAGCGTGTTGGGATTGTGGCTGTGGTTGGGCGCCGCCAAGCGGGTGCCGGCGTCAGGCGATCGGATTCGTGAGGTTGATGGCACGCAGTCGTTGTCGTTGCCCCATCTGGCTGCAGGCTCGATGTGCATTGCGGCCAATCTGGGGTGCCGTCCGCAGTTCATTCTCGTGGCGTTGCTGGCTTTCGTAATATTCTGGCCGCAGATTCAGTCGATTTTCCGTCACGCCTCCAATGATTCCTCCCTTCCCCATATGTCGGTCTGGCGTCTGATGCGCGCGCCGTTGGCCGCATTGCTTCCCGCGTTGATTGTGATCGTTCCTCTGCTGGCGTACAACGTGGTCCGGTTCGGATCACCGCTCGACTTCGGCACCTCATATCAGATGACGGTCACGGATATGACCAGTTATCGGCAGCCATTGTCGAATCTTGCGCTGACCGTCGCATATTACCTGTTCCTGCCGTTGCGGTTCACGGATGCGTTTCCGTTCCTCGCCGTCAGTCCGGCGCCTCTTCCCACTTGGGGATTTACCGAGGCAATGCCTGGCGGCTTATTCACGATAGCTCCGTTGACGTTGGCCGCGCTGGCCTGCCCGTTCCTCTACCGGCGTATGCGCAAGGCCGGGCGTACGAACACATGGCTGTTGTTGACATCCAGCCTGGCATTGGGATTGCTGCTTGTGGTGATTGACTCCCGCATGGCTGGTTTGGGATGGCGGTACATCGCCGATTTCGGATGGCTGTTTGCCTTGGCCGCGTTGCCTTCGTTGCTGATCGTACTTGATTGCGGCAAGCCACGTCTGCGTTGGGTATGTCGTGCCGGATTCCTCGCGCTGCTGCTGTTCACGCTGGTTGTCGCGCTGATGTCGTTGTTCCTGCCCGGGCGTGACGATGAGATGTTGCGCAACAATCCCGCCCTCTATCTCGACGTGCAGTCCTGGTTCATGTTGGGTTGACGTCCGACATAAGCTACATCCAGTAAAAATTCAGGTTTCTTTCCTGATTCATATAGCAGTTTTTCCGGTTTGCTCTGAGTTTCATCGGCAATCATAACGATTGTCATCATTGTTGCTTTGAGTTATGTTCCGGGGGTCGCCAACCATGAAACCGCTTTCGCCGCCACGCAACCATCCTCGGGCCGCACGTTGGATGCCAAAGGCGACATCGTGCTGCTCACCACCGAACTGGGCCGCGACGACAACGCCGTGCAGGACCAGGTCGTCAAACTCGATGCCGAAACCAGCAGTGTGACGCGACTGTTGGATTTCGGCAGCCTGTTCGCCGATTACAAGGCGTCCGCCACGCATGCGGGCACGGACGATTCGGATGAACTGCCGGTGAACCTGCGCGCGGTTGCGCCTGCAGTTCGTTACAATCGGCGGTATGGGTTTCTTCGATTCGCTGTTCGCCGGTAAACGTTCCACACCGGCTTCGTCCGTCACGTTCCATCTCGACCAGGCCGCCCACATGTACGAGGACGGCAATATCGGCTTGGAGGCCACCACGCTTGATATCACACCTGACAGCAAGCGTGTGGCGGTGATAGGTTTGAACGGTGCCGGCAAGACCACGCTGCTCAAATTGTTGGATGGCGCGTTGGCCGCCACGTCCGGAACGGTCCGCATCGAAGCGGACGGTACCGCATACGACCCCGCCGTGAAACGCGATCTGAAGCATGTCGAGGATCTGGTCGGCCGCGTGCGGCGCGAAGAGATTCCGAACGCCTACTACAAGGCGGCTTCGATTCGTGAGGCGATCGACCTGCCGTTGAAGAAGCACAAGGTGCCGGAAAGCGAACGTCAGGCGATTATCGGCAATCTGTTCGCGCATTTCGACTTGGCTTCCGTGGCCCGCGAGCCGGCCTCCGCTTTGGATAGCGAGAAGCGGCATCTGCTGGCGATCGCGGCCGCGTTGAGCTTCTCCCCCGCTGCGATCGTCGCCGACGAGCCGACCAAGGGCTTGGACGAGGTGGCGTCGGCGCGCGTGGCGAAGGCCCTGTTCAGCTATGACAAGCAGGTGGTGTTCGCCACGCATGACACGGATCTGATCGTCCGTCCGGAATATGCGATCGGCCGCGTGCTCGTTGTCGACGACCATCGTGTGGTGTTCGACGGCGCGCCTCGTGAGGCGGTCGATTTTTACACGGATTTGGTTCGTTCGAAGTATGAGGCGGCGAAGGGCGACAGGGCGTAGAAGAGATTTCGGACTCGGCAGTCCGTTCAGCCGATCAGTTCGTTGACGGTGTCGATCACCACGTACACGTTATGCCGGAAATCGTCCGGTTCGGGCAGTAGTGAGATGGCCAGATAGCCGTTGGAGGTCATGTCGAAGAAGTAGCCGGGCTGTCCGGATACGCCGTGGCGTTCGATCATGTGCAGCACCAGCTCGTTCTCGTCGAGCACGCTGGGCACGCGCAGCAGTACGTTCCATCCGCCTTCGGCACGCAATACGCTGACGAGACCTTGCTCGTCCGCGTCGAGCATGGCATGCAGTGCTTTGAGATTGCCGCGCACACGTTCCTGCACGCGCGCGGTCTGCGATGGCGCCGCTTCAAGCAGTGCGGGAATTTGTTTTGCGACGATCTCGCTCATGGGCAGATAGTCGTCGGCGATCACGTCGAGACGACGCTTGGCTTCCGTCACGTCTTCTGCCGGTCCGGACACTTGGATCCAGCCGACTTTGGCATGCGGTGCGGCGAGCATTTTCGAAAAACCGTCCAACGCGAATGTGAGCGCGCCACGCTCCCCCGCGAGTCGTGCGTTGCCTTCGAATGGTTCCAAATCGTAATCGTAGAACACTTCGTCGGCGATGATGGCCACGTCGTGGTCCCGGCACAGGCGGACGATCGCCTCGCGTTCCGACGGTTTGACGTACGAACCGGTCGGATTGTTGGGGTTAATGAGCACCAGCGCGCGGATGCGATTGCCGTCCGGGCCTTCCAGCGCGGTTTTCAGTTCGGCCACGTCGATGTACCAGGAGCCGTCGAATCGTTGTTGGTATTCGATCATGTCGACGCATTCGAGGCGTGCGATCGATTCGATGAGCGGATAGCCGGGTTTCGGTGCGAGCACGGCGTCACCGGCATCACACAGCAGTTTGATAAGCCACGAGTAGGCTTCGGAAGTTGAACTGAGGATGTACAGGTCGTCCGGCGAGCAATGGCCGATTTCCTGCATGTCAAGGAACGCGGCCAGCGCCTCACGCGCGTAGCGTTGGCCGCGCGGGTCGGCGGAGTAGATGTCCGGCACAAGATCCGGAGCCAGCACGTGCCGTGTCGGATTGGAGTCGTTGAGCTTGCCGAGCGGTCTGCCGGCTGTTTTGGCGGTGGCTTCCGCCTTGGCGATGGGATTGGGCTCACTGATGTCGACTCTTGAGGAAAAACGCATGCTCTCCACCCTACTCCATGGACTGCCGTCTTCCATCTGCGGCACATGGAACAACGAAAAAGGCCGTCCGACGAATCAGACGGCCTTGTGACAACCTAATCGGTCAACACATCACTTCTGCTTGGTGCTCGCGTAGTATGCGGCGCCGATGATGCCGGCCTCGTTGTGCAGCTTGGCTGCGACGATCGGGGTCTTGATGTCGATGTACGGCAGGAACTTCTCGGAGACGCGGGACACGCCACCGCCGACGACGAACAGCTGCGGGTCGAAGTAGAACTCCATGAGGGAGTAGTACTTGGTCAGGCGCTTCGCCCACTTCTTGTAGCCCATGTCGAGCTTCTCGCGGATGGAGGATGCGGCGTACTTCTCCGCGTCGCCCTTGCCCTTGAGCAGTTCCAGATGGCCGAGCTCGGTGTTCGGAATGAGCTCGCCGTTGAAAATCAGCGCGGTGCCGATGCCGGTGCCCAGCGTGGTGGCGATAACGAGGCCATCCTGGCCCTTCGCGGCGCCGAACTGCTGCTCGGCAAGACCGGCGGCGTCAGCGTCGTTCACCACGGTGACCGGACGACCGCAAGCTTCGGAGAACACTTCGGTGACGTCCACGCCGACCCAGGACTGGTCCAGGTTGGCCATGTAGCCAAGCTTTTCGCCCACATGAATCGGAGCCGGGAAGGCGATGCCGACCGGAGCGGACTCCGGAACCTCGAAATGCTCGAGCTGCTGGCGAACGATTTCGCCGACGGCCTTCGGAGTGGACACCTCCGGGGTGAGGATCTTCAGACGCGGTTCGGCGAACTCGCCCTTCTCGAGGTTAACCGGGGCGGCCTTAATTCCGGAGCCACCAATGTCAACGCCGAATGCCTGTGCAGTCTCAATCATCTTCAACCTCTCTATCAAGGTATGTTATGGGTGTATTCGAACCGGTACGTGTTATGGTAACTCGCAACATGCCCAAAATCGCGCGCGACATGCACAAATGGTGAGAACGATTGCACAAATTGTAATACTTAACCGAGTAAATATTTCATCGCCTGTTTTGCAAACGATTCGTCCCACGTCGGTAGAGGCTCCGACGTGGGACGAATCGTCAATCGCGTGATCGCCGCGCGTTGGGAAACGCGTGGGCCACGGTGTCACTTCAGCGGCGGCATCGGCTGCCATTCCGGATCATGCAGCAGCTTGCGCGAATCCCACCATCCCTTGGCGATCTGAACGATGCCGGTCTTGAAATGCTCGCGGTCCACCATCGTCAGTCGAATCACTTCCTTGACCGCGGTCAGCACCGTACCCAGGCCGAACAACAGCGGACGGTAATCGCCGTACGTCATGAAGTATCGGGCCATGTAGCCGCGGTTGCGCATGATGTGGTAGCGGTTCATGTCGGAAGTGGAGTTGAGCTGGCGCACGCCGGCGATGTCCCAATTGCCGATCTCGCGCGTACGGCGCAGCACCACGTCGGGCACGACGATCGGATTGGTGACCTTGCTGGCACGATAGCCGTACATCGTGTCGTCCCAATAGATGAAGAAACGCGGGTCGGGCAGACCGATCTTCTCGACGATGTTGCGGCGGAACAGGCCGCCTTCGAAGCACAACGTGTCCATCACGCGATAGCCAGCCGGGCCGAATGCAGCCGGTGCGATCGGGTTCGGAATGCCGAGCGGGACGATGAAATCGTACTGCCAGTAGAACGGACCGCCATCATAGTCGTAGCGGCTTCCCTGAATCACGTCGTGCCGATCGGTCCACTTGGCCAAGCGCTCGATGCCTTCCGGCATGACGGCGACGTCGTCGTCCATGACCCAGAACCATTCGGCACCCAGCTCGTACGCCTTCTTCACGCCTGCGGAGAAACCGCCCGCGCCTCCGAGGTTGTCGGTCTGCGGCGCGTAGACCACGCGGTTCTCGTTGCCGGACAGGTCGGCCACGGTGGTGCCCCACTGCGCGGTGAGCTTGGCGCTGAATTCTTCGACCATGCCATGGGTCTTGTCACTGTGCTCGTTGTCCACGACGATGATGCGCCACGGGGCGACAGTAAGCTTCTCGATGGATTCGAACAGGGTGGCGAGCAGCTGCTGGCGCTTGTAGGTCACCACGACGATAGCCAGCTTTTCGATGGTCTTCTTCGCAACTTGCTTTTCAGTCATACGTTCCATTCTTGCACCGGCCCTCAACCACACATCGGCCATGTTCGATATGGAGCCGAGCACGGGCATAATCCGCGACAAATATGGACAGAACCTTGCACGGCACGAACTTGTTTGCCATAATGAACCGCGTATGCAGGGGAATCCGTATGACGGATTGAGATGGGCGTGGACGTCCGAACCCTTTGAACCTGATGGTTGACACCAGCGTAGGGAGGCATGGCCATATGGCTGATGTGATTTCCGTAACCAATTCCGATTCCGCGTTCGACGCTTCGAAGGGCGTCACGCGAACCAATCTTCCCCCATTCGCGCAGCGGCTGCGCAAAGCCGCCGACCTCGTATGGGAGGAAGGCTACAGGCAGCCGTTCATCCGCGAACTGGGCGAAGGCACTCTGCCGCGCGAGAAGTTCGCGTTCTATCTGCTGCAGGATTTCCGTTATCTTAACGACTACGCCAGAGTGCATGCTTTGGGACTGGCCAAAACAGACGATCCGGAGATCATGGCGTTCATGCTCAACGTGCAGAACGGCGCGTTGAATGTGGAGTCGACCGTGCACCGCACGTATCTGGCCAGCTACGGCATCACCGACGAGCAGATGAACAACGTGCGCCAGTCGGCGTTCGCCCGCGCGTACACGTCGAACATCCTTTCCATCGCCTATGGCAAGGACATCCTCGACATTCTCGTGGCCGTGCTCCCCTGCGCTTGGGTGTACGCGGATTACGGATATCGTCTTGCCCATGAATTCGCCGACACGCTCGATGTGAACCAGTACAAGAGCTGGGTGGACATGTACAAGACCGACGAGTTCTGGCAGGGTTCGGCTTGGCTGATCGAGCATATCGAGAAACTCGCCGCCGAGGTGAGCGAGGAACGTAAGCAGGAGCTGGTCGATATTTTTGTGACCGGCGTTGAGAACGAGTACATGTTCTGGTCCAGCGCGTACGACATGCAGTACACGTGGAAGCCCGAATGGGATCAGGAGAGCTGATTCTCCGGCACGCTCTCTTCCGATTGTTTATTTCCATATGAAGCGGCCCGCCTTCCGATTGGTTTCGGAGGGCGGGCCGCTTCTCATATAACGTTCGGATCGCTATTCGCGCACGAGACGAATGTGCTCCACGTCGTCACGCTGGGAACGACGGTAGAGCACGAAACGGTTGCCGATGACCTGCACGAGTTCCGCGCCAAGCTGTTCGGCGAGACCTTCGCCGGCCTCCTTGGCGGTCAGACCGGAACCGTCGAGCACGGAGCATTTGATGAGCTCGCGCTTCTCGATGGTCTCGTCCGCCTGTTTGACGGCGTTTTCGCTCAGATCGTTCTTGCCGACCTGGATGAGCGGATTGAGTTTGGTGGCCAGGCCGCGCAGCTGCTTGACCTGCTTTTTGGTAAGTGCCATATGTGTTCCATTCCTATCTACAAATACCCGCTCAAGCCTAGCGTGAGGACGGTATTTGCCCATCCGCCCGCAACGCACCGGTCATAACAGCACGCCCGGCACGACCAGTGCGACGAGATAGACGAGCACCACGATCGCCACGGCCACGTCCATGCCGGTGACGCGCATGACACGCCAATGCGTGCGCGTCGCACCTTCCTCATAGCAGCGCGCGTCCAAGGCGAGGCTCAGGTTGTCGGCGTGGCGGATGGCTGCGGCGAAGACCGGCACGACGACCGCCACCATCGCTTTGATGCGTACTACGAACGAACCTGTTTCGACGCTGCCGCCGCGCGCCGACTGCGCGTCGATGATTGCTTTCGTTTCCACACCAAGCGTCGGTAGGAAACGCAGGGCGAGGCTCATCACCAATGCCGTCTCCTGCGTGTGCAGGCCGAATCTGGCGAACGGTGACAGCAATGATTCGAACGCGTCGGTCATGGCGGTCGGTGTGGTGGAGGCAAGGAACATCGCTCCGATGACGATGACCACGGCGAACCGGCATGCGTAGAGTATGGCGATGCGGATGCCGTCATCGGTGATGGGAATCGGCCCAAGGCTCGCCACCGTGGTGCCGGTGCGCACGAAGAAGATGTTCAGCAGGCCGCAGAAAACGAACAATGCCAGGAACACACGCACGGAAGCGGCCAATCGGCCTACATTGATGCGTCCGGCCGCGGCGATCACGCCGGTGAACACCACGGCAAGCAGCAATTGCCAGAATGAGCCGATGGCGAACGCGGAGAACATGAGCGCCAATGCGGACAGCATGCCCACGCGCGGATCGAGGCGTTCCAACAGGGTCCGCCGCTCCCCCACGGTCGCGGTGTCCGAGCCGGCGGCGTCCACGGATGATTCCGCATCCGGCTCCTCTTCGCAGGTGGCTTTCACTGTGGATTCCGTGGATTCCTTAGAGTCCGCACGTTTCGCCGGCTTGCCCAATATGATGGTACGGTCGGCAAGCTCGTCTACTTCATCCTGCGAATGCGAGATGAGCAGTATGGTCACGCCGCGTGATTTGAGCTCGTGGATGAGCCCGTGCACGCGTGCGGCGGCCTCCTCGTCAAGACCTGCGGTCGGCTCGTCCAGAATCAACGCTTTCGGCTCGCATGCGATCACGCCGGCGATCGCCACCAGTCGCTGCTGGCCGCCCGACAGGTCGAACGGCGAACGGTCTCGCAGATGTTCGATATGCAGCAGCCGCATGGCCTGCATGGCGCGTTCCATCGCCTCGGACGTATCCAATCCCAGGTTGGAAGGCCCGTATGCGACGTCTTCGGCCACGGTGTCGGCGAACAGCTGCCGTTCCGGATGCTGCATGACGTAGCCGACCGTACGGCGCAGCCTCGTACGGTTTTTGCGATTGAGGGGCTTCGTTCCGCCGTTCGCCTTCGCAGTGGCCACGGCGATGCCGTCGATGACGATCGAGCCTGTCGTGGGTTTCTCCAACGCGCACAGCATGCGCGCCAATGTGGTTTTGCCGGCGCCATTGCGTCCCATCAACGCCACTGTCTCGCCTTTGCCGATGCTGAACGACAGGTGGTTGAACACGTCACGTTCGGCGTCCACGTAACGATACGATATGTCGCGTGCTTCGATGAGCGTTTCGGCGGGCTCATCATCAATGCGTTTCGGTAGGCCCACCGATTGAACCGGCATCCGAAGCCGCTCGTCGGCGGGGCCATCGCCTACGATGTGGCCTGCTTCCAGCTGAATCACACGGTCGGCATGTTCCAACTCGTCCTCATGGTGCGTGACGAGAATGATGGTGGTGCCGCGGTCCTGGAGTTCGTCCAGCACCCGCATGATGTCGGCGCGCCCTTGCGGGTCGAGCATGGCGGTCGGCTCGTCGAGCACGAGCACATCGGAATCCATCGCCAGCATGCCGGCGATGGCGATGCGTTGTTGTTGGCCGCCGCTCATGCGCGTCGGATCGGAAGCACGATAGTCGCTCATATCCACGGCGTCCAGCGAACCGGAGATGCGCAGGCCGATCTCATCATGCTCAATCGCAAGATTCTCCGGTCCGAACGCCACGTCGTCTTCGGTGACGGTGGTGACGATTTGGTCTTCGGGATGCTGGAACACCGCGCCTATGCCGCAACGGGCGGTTCGATACTCGTCGGCGTGCGCGCCGCACTCGTCGAACACCACATTGCCTGACAATACGACATATCCCTCATCGGGAGCCACCAGTCCGGCGATGACACGTGACAGCGTGGATTTGCCCGAACCGTTCGGTCCGGCCAGACAGATGCGTTCGCCACGGCGGATGTCAAGGCTCACACCGTCAAGCGCCCATGTCGCGCCGCCATCATAGGTGAATCGCACATCGCGTAACGTTATGATCGGCGCATTGGTCGTAACCATAAAATCTTCCTTCACCAGCACTGTATGGAATTCTCGGGGAAAACAAGACGGAGGAACCCTCCGACGGATGCGGACGGTCCCTCCATGTTCATTTCAATGGGAACAAACGAAGCTCAACGGTTCAGCAGGTTGGAGATCGGCTTGTAGATCAGGAACGTGACCACGCCGTGGATGGTGAACTTCAACGCGTTGAACGGCAGGAGCGCCGGCACTATAAGCGCCACGACCTGCGCGGTGGTCATGTGCGCGTAGAACGGCGTGACGATGATGTTGCCGACGATGGCGACGGCGAGCGCCACGACAGCGCCGACGATGATGCCGATCAGCGCGCCCTTGCGCGTCTTGTTCTTTTTGTAGATGAGCGATGCCGGCACGGACAGGGCCAATGCCACGAGCACGGCCATCAGGGTGCCCCATGGGTTGGTGAACAGGTGCGGCACGAAGCCGAGCACGCTGACGATGACGGCTGCGGCCGGTCCGAACGCGAAGCCCGCGACGAGGCAGACGATGCCGGATGGGTCGTATTTGAGCCACTGCACGCCTGGGATGATCGGGAATTCGATGAAGCTGACGGCCATGGACAGCGCCACGAACAGCGCGTACATGGCGATGCGTTTGGTGGACCAGCGGCCGGAGTCGGCGACGCCTGTGGAGTGCGCGTTGTCCGGACGGGCCATCGGTTTGTCTGCGGCCTGATCAGCTGCGGTATTGGAGGTATTGCTAGGAGAGGATACACTCATGTTGAGCTCCGTTTCTTCCATCCGGACTGTAACCGTTGGCCCCGGATTCTCACCGGATCAGCCGCTTTCGCGGGTCGCGGGCTTCGGTATGGGGCCGTTATGAATGCCGGTCGTGCCGTTACCGCCAGTAAGGATTTTCACCTTCCCTGAAACTTGCTTGTCCATATATACGCCCGCCATGCGATATGCGCAACCTGCGTTCCGTTTTCGTCTTGCGATTCGGAACGCAGCCTGCGCACGCCGCGACAGCGGGCATGTTATGACAGCAGGTCGAGCAGATCGTCCTTGCTGAGCGTGCCGACGCCGCCGGATGCGGTGCCGTCGGTGAATTGGCGCGCCAGCTCGTTTTTCTTTTCCTGCAGTTTCAGGATGCGTTCCTCGATGGTGTCTTTGGCCACGATCTGGTATACGTTCACGTCCTGGGTTTGGCCGATACGGTGCGCACGGTCGGTTGCCTGGTTCTGCGCGGCGGCGTTCCACCATGGATCGGCGTGCACCACCACGGACGCGCCCACGAGGTTCAGGCCCGTGTTGCCGGCTTTGAGCGAGATGAGGAATACGGGCACGTCATTGCCATTGAATTCGTCGACCAGTTCCACACGGCGTTTCTTCGGCGTCTCGCCGGCGATGGTGTAGTATTCCACGCCTTGTTCGGCGAGTCTGGCGCCGATGAGTTCGAGGAACGAGGTGAATTGCGAGAACACGAGGACCTTTTTGCCTTCGCCCATGCATGTGGCCACGAGTTCGGCGATGGCGTCGAGTTTGGCGGAGGCGTTCTTCGCGTCGGCGTATACGAGTCTTGAATCGCAGCAGATTTCGCGCAGCAAGGTGAATTCGGCGAGGATGCGGATCTTCTTGGTGTTGAAGTCGGCGTCCGACGCCTTGGTGAGCGTGGCGCGTAGCCGCTGTTCGTGTGCGGCGTACAGTTTGCGCTGCTCTCCTTCCAGTTTGACGGTGAGCACGTTCTCGAATTTGTCGGGCAGGTCGGTGAGCACGTCTTTTTTCAGACGGCGTTTGATGAACAGTCCCACCAATGCCTGCAGTTTGTCGGCCATGACGGAATGTTCCGGACCGGGAGCCATGATCGGCTGCTCGTATTTTTCGCGGAATTTCGTATAGGTGCCGAGCAGTCCGGGCATGAGGAAGTCGAAAATGCTCCACAGTTCGCTCAACCGGTTTTCGATTGGCGTGCCGGTCAGAGCGAAGCGATGGTCGGCCGTGACCTGTTTGACCGATTTGGCCACCTTTGTGGCGTGGTTTTTGATGTATTGCGCCTCGTCGAGCGCCATCAGCGCGAAATGGCAGGCTGCGTAATCGTCCACGTCGCGACGCAGCAGATCGTAGGAGGTGATCACCACGTCGGTGCCGTCGTACGTCGTGGCGCCATTCGTCGTAGCACCGTCGTTCTCCTGCGATTGCGCGGCCACCGTCGCGATGGCCTTGCGTCGCTGCGCTTTCGTACCGGCGACGACTTCCACCGTCAGATCGCCCGCGAATTTCTCGCATTCCGCGGCCCAGTTGTAGACGAGCGATGCCGGGCAGACGATGAGTGACGGACCGTTTCCTTTGCGCGCTTCGATGAGCGAGAGCAGCTGCACGGATTTGCCGAGGCCCATCTCGTCGGCGAGGATGCCGCCGAAGCCCTTGTCCCACAGGGTGGACAGCCATTGGAAGCCCTCCACCTGGTATGGGCGGAGCACGGTTTTGAGCCGTTCGGGCACTTCGTAGCGTTTCGGATCGACGATCTTCACATCGTTGACATAGTCCACGAACGAGGCGCTTTTGCCTTCGTCGTCCACTTGGGAGTCCAGCAGGAACGCTTGGTATCCGGGGATTTTGATGATGCCGGAGTCGAGCTGTTTTTCACTCAGGTCGAGGTCCGTGGACACTTGGTCGAGCTCATGCAGGTCGGCTTCCTTCAAATCCACGAACGTGCCGTTTTTGAGCCGATGGTAGCGGCGTTTTCTGCGGTAGGAGTCAAGCAGCGCGCCGACTTCGTTCATCGGCACCTCGTCGGCGATCGGTGAGATTTCAACGAGGTTCGAGTCGATGGACAAGCCGACCTTCACCGATGGCGGGTTGGGCTGCATCATGCCATCGAATGCCGCCGTGGAGAAGACCTGGCCCACCGATTTGAGGATCTGCACGCCGTCGGTGAGCATGAGCAGGATAGCCTGCTCGTCCTCTTCTTTGACGCGTGCCACGTCGATGGAGCTCCATGTAGGGCACAGCTGGCGTACCACCTGCACGGCGAACGATTCTCGTGACAGGTCGCGTTTGACCTGCGAGGCTCTTGAACGTGAATCGGGGTTGATCACGCCGCGCAGTTCTTTGGCGGTGGGCACCAGTTGGAAGGTGAAGTCGCCGTATTTCGCCACCGCTTCGCAGGTGATGCCGTACAAATCACGGTCCAGATAGAATTCGATCCGGCATTCGGTTCCCACCGCTTCGGTCACTTCCTGCGGAATGTCGAATCCGATGCCCGCTTCGGTGAGTTTCGGCACGATGGTTCGGGCGAACATGGGCCAGTCGTTTTCGGCGATGAACACGCCGTCCGGATCGTCGAAACACAGGTCAGGCAGCACCTGTAATGCCGGGCGCAGTTTATCGGTGCAGCGGAAGAGCCCGTCGATGCCTATCCTGTCCGTCTCCGTGGAATCGTCGGGACGTTCGCGGCTGAAAATGTAGAAGCCGTTGCGTCCGTTGATGACATCGGAGATGCTTTGGTTCGATGTGATGCGCACGCCCGACGCGGTGCCCTCATGCACGTAGGACGCCTTGAACGTGAAGGTGGGGTCGCCTTCGACAATGTCAAGGCCGAACGGTTCGCCTCCTTCGTTGGCCATGTGGATGCGGCTTGGCCCGGATTTCTTGGTGCGTTGGAAATCTTCGATAAGCAATCGTCTCAGCCCGTCACCGTCCGACGTGCGCAGGAAACCGCGGGCCTTCGACTCGTGTTCCTTGTATTCGTCCTGTGTCACGGCGTGGAACAGGTCGAGCAGGTCGCATGCCTCCCAATCGGTGAGGACGAGTTCACGGTCGATGCGTACCGCTTCGCCGTAATAGTATCCGTTTTGCAGTTGGGCCGCCGTTCTGGATGCAATCACCTGCTGTAGGAAGCGGTATAGCTTCAGCGAGAAGGGGTCGAGCATGTCCGGAGTGTGGGTGAACGCGAGTTTTTTGCCATATGACTCGTATGTTCCCGTCCGCATGTCGGCCACGAATCTTGAGATGTTTTTGAGCGCATAGTCGGCGTCGCCGCATCCGATGCGCAGGGACAGGCGCAGGGCGTCATGGCCGTTGATCAGCGTGGGCTCGAGGTACACGCTTCCCGGTTTGACATCGACCGGCGCGCTTGATTTGCGTTTCGGTTTGGCGGCTCCCTGTCCGGAGGCGCCACGTTGTTCCTCGATCAATCGGCTTTTCGCGTTGATGATTCGTTTCAGCACGTCGAGTTGGGCGTTCTCGCCGGCGTTGTTGCTTTTCGCATCGAGGGAGCGCATGTAGTCGGCGAGGGCCCGGGGTGTTGCGGCTGCGGCGTGGAATCCCCGGAATCGTTCCGGCTGTTGCAGGAACAGCAGCAGCATGGCGGCTACGTGCTTGCACATGCCGGTATACCGGCGGCTGGTGGAGGAAGCCGAGTCGTCATCATCGTTGACGTGGCCGTACGTGCTGCCGGAGCCGAAATCGTCGTAGTCGTCGACGTAATCGTAGTCGTCGTCATCGTCGAAGCTGCGGTATTTCGGACTGTTGTGGTAGTCGAAGGTCCGGTAGGAACCGTAGCCGCGCTGCGAACCGCTGAATGCCGGGCAGGAGCAGTAGCGTGCCAGAAACAGCTCGTCGGCGAAATCAAGCGTGGCTTGCACTTCGTAACGGCTGGAGGGTGAGGTGGTGCCCCGTATGGTGGCATACAGGGTGATGCGGTTGGATGCGGTGTCGTTCAGGCAATGCAGGTCCTCCATTTTGGAACGCCATTGGTTGGCGATGCCGCGGGCGCGCTGCAGTACCGGCTGGCTGCATTCGCTGCGCAGCTCGTCGGAAAGCCATGCCAGAGTGTCCGCCACCTGAACCCCCATCGTTCGTACGTTTGTTCTCATGCAACCATACCAGCGCGATGGAACAGCAAAAGCCGCGGCCCGATCCGGACCGCGGCATGTTATCGCCCGTGTTGCGTCAGCGGCAGCGTTTGGTCAGCGGCTGCCATGGGTCGAGTTCCACCGGCTCGGTTTCGAGCAGCGCTCGGGTGGCGTCGTCGAGGTATTCCTTGCGGATGATGATTTCGGTCACATAGCGGTCGAACCACTTGTCGGAGGCCACGTAGTAGCCGTCTTCGCCGTTGTCTTTGCCCCAGCTGTTCTCCACTTTCCAGCGGTTCGGCTTGCCTTGCTCGTCAAGGTTCACGCCGGTGAGGGTCATGGCATGGTTGCTTGGACTGTCGCCGTATTCGAGGCCGTGCGCCTTGTCGAAGTCGAAATCGGTGCCGAACAGCTGGTCCACGCGCACGCTGTCGCAGTCGAAATAGCCGGCCGCACGCAGCGAGAACTGGGTGCAGTCGCAGGCGAACCAGATCGGGTGTCCGGCGCTAATCTGGTCGACCGCGGCCTTTTTGAACACGTCGAGCGGCACGTTGACGAATTCCATATCCCCCGCTTCGGCCACATTGGCGGTGTAGCGGATGCGGTAACGCTTGTTGAACGGACGGGACGCCATCGGCACGTTGCACAACGTCACCAGATCGTCGACGTCCACCGGCACGTACTTCTTGTAGAATTCCATCGGCGTGATGCCGGTTTCGCGGATCTGTCTGCGCTCGTCCTTGCCGGTTTTCGGCTTGTCGGCCTCGTCTTCGCCGCTTTTCTTATCGTCCTTCTTGTCATCGTCGCTCACGCGGGCCAGGAAGTCGAACTTCTCCGGCGGCTCGCCCAACGAGATGGCGCACATGCGGTACACGGTGGACATGTCGTCGTCCTTGACCGCGCGCAGTTCATCGACCGTGGCGCCGGCTGCGTAACGTTCGCGCAGGTCGGCGGCGAACTGGCGCAGCCTGCTGTTGAGGTATTGTTTGAACGCGTCGGAGTCCTTGGAATTGGCGGATTCCGGGTAGGCGCTCTTCGGCACGAGACCATACTTGTCTACAAGGGCGGCGAACATCTGCCACCAACCGCCGTCATCGGCCGGCCCGTAGTTGATCTCCTGGAACAGGCGGCTGTCGGTCGGCTCGTCGAGCGTGGCGAACACGTTTTCGAGATACGTGTTGGATTTTTCCATCGCATCCCAGAAGAACAGGTAGGTTTCGGAGAATTCGAAATCGTCGAGTCCCCACTGGTGCATGAGCTCGTAACGCAGGGTGTTGAGGGATGCGAACATCCAGCAGCGGCCGGATCGGCGCTGGTTGGTGATGGACCCCTGTTTCAGTTCGATGGAGAAGTCGCGTGGCAGCGCGCGCTGGCCTTTGTAGTCGGTGGCGGCTTCGAGCACGCCCGAGGACACCGCGGCGTTGGCGGCCACAAGGTTGGCCCGGTCGGCGTTGAAGTCTTTGGCGTATTGTGCGAGACGTTCCGGTTTGATTGCTGTGATGCTGTTGGTCATACGGCCGATTCTTGCCATACGTCTTGACGGATGCGAAATACTGGTTTCGGCATGCCGAAAAATCTGCCGTAAATAAGCGATTCGAATTCGTTCCGGGGATATTCTTGTACTACTTGAGGGGTTTTAGGGTGAGGAGCGTATCATGCGTCGTCATGGTTCGATGATGGTTGTTTTGTCCGGATTGCTGGCTGCGAGTCTGGCCATCGGATTGCCGGTCGGTTCGGCGTATGCGGACGAGCCGACGGATGGCACCGGGGCCGGCACGTCCGCCACGGAGGTGTTGGATTCGTTGGAGGTCAAGGGCCGCGCGCCGAAAACCGGGTACAAGCGCACTCAATTCGGCAAGGCGTGGGCCGACGTGGACCACAACGGCTGCGACACCCGCAATGATATCCTCAACCGCGATCTGACCGGCGTGAGGCACAAGTGGCGTACGCACAATTGCGTGGTGAAGTCCGGAAAACTGCATGATCCATACACTGGCAAGGACATCAAGTTCAAGAAGGGCAAGAAGACTTCCACCGCGGTGCAGATCGACCATGTGGTGGCGTTGAGCGATGCGTGGCAGAAGGGCGCGCAGAAGCTCAGCGAGGAGCGCCGCACCGCATTGGCGAACGATCCGTACAATCTGCTGGCCGTGCAGGGGCGTGCCAACCAGAAGAAGTCCGATGGCGATGCGGCCACGTGGCTGCCGTCCAACAAGGGGTTCCGTTGCGAATATGTGGCGCGTCAGATCGGCGTGAAGCACAAATACTCACTGTGGGTCACGCAGGCCGAAAAGGAAGCCATGGCCAAGGTGCTGTCCTCCTGCCCGACGCAAACCGTGCCCGACTACACGGGGGTCAAGGATTCCACAGCCGAGAAGACCACCGAGTCCGAGCAGACCGAGCAGACCGAACAGACGCAAACCGAACAGTCAGCTGAGCAGGCCCAGCAGAATCAGCAAACGACACAGGCACCTGCGCCCGAACCCGCTCCGGCTCCGGCTCCCGCGCCCCAGCCAGCGCCACAGCAGGACGTCTACTACCAGAACTGCACCGCGGCACGAGCCGCTGGCGCCGCGCCTATCTACCAGGGCCAGCCGGGCTACCGTTCACAACTGGACCGCGACCATGACGGAGTCGCCTGCGAATAAATCCAATGCAACGTCTCCGCCTTTCCGGTTGTAAGACGTATGACGGTGAGGCATAGGAAAAGCGCCGGGTTATTCATCCGGCGCTTTTCCTATGCCTCAGCCTCTTTCCGCATTTTCCGCAGTGCAGTCATGAGAACCGCTATGGTCTGCGCAGCCGCGCGATGTCGTCACGCAGCTGGTTGACGGTGTCCGTCAGTTCCCGCACATTGTGGCGCAACTGTTCCGTTTCCGATTCCGCCTCGTCCGCGCGCTTGTCGGTTTCGTCACGGACACGATCGACTATCCATGAGGCCAGTGTCGCGGTGACGATGCCGATCAGGGCCACGCCGGTTATCATCAGCCCGATGGCGATGCTTCTTCCCTGCCATGTCACCGGAGACAAATCGCCATAGCCGACTGTGGTGACGGTCACGAACGACCACCATATCGCCTCGCCGAAATCGGTGATGGAAGCGCCTGGAACCCCACGTTCCACATCCAATTCGGCAAGGGCGCCGATATACATCAGCAGTGTCACGCTGCAGCATGTGTACAGTGTGATACGTCCACGCACCGCCATGCCACCGGTACGGTTGAGCACGTTGAGCACCGCCACCAATCGCAGCAGCCTCAATGGTCTGAAGATGGGCAAGGCGATGGACACCAGCATCAGCAGATTCTCTTTGAACCAGGCTTTCTTGTCCTTCGCCAGCAGAATCGAAACGACGTAGTCGACGATGAACGCCATCCAGATGATGTTGATCACCGTTTCACACAATACGATATGCGTTCTCGCCAGCACTTCCCACGAATACGCGAACAGGAACACCAATGCCAATGCGGTCATGAACCACTCGGTCATCCGCTGCCATTTGTCCAATGTCATATCTCCCGCCTTTCTCCCCATGGCTGCCATCATACGGGTTTGCCCGTTTTTGTGACGTATTCCGGGCGCGGTGCATGTGCCTTCAGACCAGATAGACCTCCTCATGTGGTTCGTTTCAGAGTTCATCTCGGAGGCCGTCCGATTCGGACCATTCAGCCGACGACCGAAGGAGCGGATACCCACTTTTAATGAACGTCAGCCCTTGAGAGGCATGCGGTTGTCGAGCGATTGTCCGTTGGCGTAGCAGCGCACGTTGCCCAATGCGATGGCGATGATGCGCCGTTCGGTGGACTCCAAGTGGTTGCCGCCCGCCACATGCGGGGTGATCAGGCATTTCGGCTCGCTCCATAATGGCGATGCCGCCGGCAGCGGCTCCGGTTCGGTCACGTCGAGGCCAGCGCCGCGGATCATGCCGTTGGCGAGCGCGTCGGCGAGCGCCTGCGTGTCTATGGCGTCACCGCGGCCCGCGTTGATGACGATGGCGTCGGTTTTGAGTTTTGCGATGCGTTCCGCGTTGAGCAGGTGGTGTGTGGATGGCGTGGATGGCACGCACATGGCGATCACGTCGGCGTATTGCAGCACGTCGTCGAGCGATTCGAATCCGACCATGTGGTCGATGCCCGGCGCTTCGACGGTGGGGTTGCGGCGGATGCCGATGGTCGACATGCCGACGCTCTTGCATAGGCGTGCGAAATGCGATCCGATGTCGCCGGTGCCGATGATGAGCGCGGTTTTGCCGTCGGGGCTGATGACGCGGCCGGCGTCCTGCCATGCGGCGTTCGGGTTGCCGACGGCGTAGATGTGCAGGTTTTTCATGATGGACCACATCATGGCGAACATGTGTTCGGACACGCTTTGTCCGTAGGCTCCGGTGGCGTTGGTGAGCATGGAGCCGGGGTGGAGCACGCCAGGCCGCTGGTATTTGTCGACGCCGGCGCTCCAGGTCTGCAGCCATTCGAGTCTGGGGCATTGCGCGCATGTTTCGGGCGTGATGTTGCCGATGACCGCGGTTGCATACGCTTTGAGTTCGTCCGGTATTTCGGCGGTCCAGTTCATGGAGCCTCGTTGTGCCGGGTCGCCGACGAATTCCTGCGGCATGCCTTTTGCGGCGCGTGTGAACTGCGCGCGTTCGGCCTCGGTCAGCGGCAGGCAGTTGACGACCAGTTTGCGGTCATTCTCTATTCCCATGCGGTTAACCCTATGTCAACCATCAGATATGCGGCGCGGTTCAGATGCCGAGCTCGTCGGTGTCGAAAATGATGGTGACCGGACCATCGTTGGTAAGGCTTACGCGCATGTGGGCGCCGAATCTGCCTTCTTTGACGTCGAGTCCCTGCGCGTGCAACGCGTCGTTGAACGCATGCCATACCTGTTCGGCATGGTCGGGCGCGCCTGCTTTCACGAAGCTTGGCCGGTTGCCTTTGCGTACGTCCGCATACAGCGTGAACTGGGATATCGACAGCACGCTGCCGTCCACGTCGTGGATGGAACGGTTCATTTTGCCGTTCTCGTCTTCGAAAACGCGCAGGTTGGCGATTTTGTGGGCGAGCCAGTCCACCTGTTTCGTCCCGTCATCGTCTTCCACGCCGACAAGCAGCACATAGCCGACGCCGATACGCTGCGGTTTGAACGTGGCATCGACTTCCCCACTCACCTCGTCGATCACGTCGACAAGCCCCTCACTGACCTTCTGCAATACGATGCGCATAAGCTGCCCTTCTCCCCTCTCGTCTTCCCGTCCGATTCAGCCGGCGTAGTCGACGATGGCTTGCGTGACCTGTTTCAGATAGTCGAGCGACGTACGCCAATCGTCCGGCACTTCGATGGAATGGTTGGCACCGGCGAACGTGCGCACATGGTCGGTGAGCAGATGCGCCTTGGCGTCATCGAAATACGGGTCGGCGTCGCCGGCGCAGATCAACGGCATCGGACTGCCGACCGCACCCGGCAGCGGCGCGGGGATGATCGACTTGTGCTTGTCGAAGGGCGGCGGATTCAATACCGGAGTGAGCAGCACCACACGCAAGCCCAGCTTCGCCGAATGCGGGTAGGAAAGCGTGGACAGTGACTTGGTGACAACCAGCAGCCGTGCTTCCTCACCGGATTCTGCAGCATGTTCAAGCGCCTCGGCCCGCCATTGGTCGACCACACGTTCCATGCAGGCGATCATTTCCGGAAACTCGACATCCTCCGTCAGCTTCAAATCAAGCCGATCCACAAACCATCCGTCAGCGGCGAGCGCCTGCGCGGCCCAATACAGCAATGGCCGATCCACGGTGTAGCCTATGCCCGGCATGATAAGCACATGCTTGTCGGTTTCAGTGTTCTTCACGCGGTTCTTACCCCATGGGGTGACCGCCGGCGTCACATTCTTCGTTTTCGCTGGTTTCGCGCTGTTCTTACCCATGCTGCTTCCCAAGCCGCCTCTCCATGCATTCCGGACGTAACCAATCGTCACGACTGGCATCGTTCCAGTAATGCATGCTAGGCGGCACCGACTACAATCCCCTCCACTCCACAAAGCACACATCGAACGGACTATAGTGAAAGAAAGTGTGTTTTTAGGGTTCGGAGGCGCCATGGAACATCGAACGTTCCACCGCATTCTCGCCGCAATCATAGCAGGCCTGATCGTTCTGGCAGGATACGGCGTCTACTATGTCAACGACTACCATCACGCCGTCAACGTCGGCAACGCGATCCAATCCAATCCAACGGTGAAAGTCACCGACATCGAAGACGGATGGCTATTCGACGGCCCCGGCACAACAACGGCGATGGTGTTCTACCCCGGCGCGAAAGTCGAAGCAAGCGCCTACGCGCCGCTCATGCAGGAAACCGCCGCGTCAGGAATCGACTGCTTCCTAATGAAAATGCCCGCCAACCTCGCCATCTTCGGCATCAACCGCGCAGACGTGGTACGCAGCGATATCGCCGGCTACTCATACGACCACTGGTACATAGCCGGCCATTCGCTCGGCGGCACGATGGCAGCAAACTACATCAGCAAACATACCGACAACTGGGACGGACTCATCCTCCTCGCCTCCTACCCAACCGATGACCTAAGCAAAACAAAACTACGCGTACTATCCGTATACGGCAGCAAAGACGACATACTGAACCGCAAAAAAGTCGAATCCGCGCGGCAGCGCATGCCGAAGCAATATTACGAACGGGTGATCAAGGGCGGCAACCATGCGCAGTTCGGCAGCTATGGCGTGCAGCAGGGCGATGGTGTGGCCGCTATTTCCGGTGATGACCAGATTGATCGGACCGTGGCGCTTATTAGGCAGTTCGTCACCAACAGTCTTTGAATTGTCCCCGTTTCCGATCGCAATCCGTTGCGACTTTTCTGTAAGTGATGAGTACGGGGTCGGTCCCGCTACTCTGGGAGCGCAATTTCACTTCGAACGGTTGCATACATGTGTTGGCGCGGTACCGTGAAAGTATGGCAACGCACATGCTGAACATCAAACGAATCTACGACAACCCTGCCGACGATGACGGCTACCGTATCCTTGTGGACCGCATCTGGCCGCGCGGTGTTTCCAAGGAACGCGCGAAGCTCGACCGATGGGCCAAAACGGAGGTGACGCCCACCACCGATTTGCGTAAATGGTTCGCGCACGATCCGGCGAAGTTCGACGAATTCAAAGCACGCTACATAGAGCAGCTCGATTCACGTCCCGAAGCGGCGCGATTCGCCGACGACGTACGCAATCTGCTACGCGACACCAACGTCACCCTGCTGTACGCGGCACGCGATCCGCGCGTCAACCACGTCGTCATCCTACGTGACTGGCTGTTGGAACGGCTCACCTGACACGTACGCTCACATACTCGCTCACGCACGTTCCGCATCACGTCCATTACAACGATTACCAGCTATTACGAAACACGCGTTTTCGTAGGATGAAACTTTCGTTACACGTCTGCCCTATGCCATCACGCGATGGGCGCCATGGCGTTGGCGTTCAAACGTTCGATGCATACTTTCAGGTCCATCAGTTCCTTACCAAACACCAGGAACAAGGGCTTCGGCCGGTCGAACGGCGGTCGGGCAAGGTCTTCCGGCTGGACGTATCCGTTCTGTTCGACGTAGTCGATGATTCTGTTCATCAGCGCGTTCTGCGCGGGACTGAGCGAATGGTTGTTGATGAATTCACCAAACGCCTTCATTGTCGCCTGATGGTCGAGTTTAATGATACGGCGCACCGACAGTCCGAGAGGAACGTCTCCGAACGCCTTCTGGTATTCCTCTCTGGAACCAAGCTCATGAATCATGATGTTTTCAAGGTTCGAGAAGTCCTTGCCGGAAAGTGGCTCGTTGTAGTGGAGTTTACGGAGGACCTCATCGTTGCTGTGCTCGTTGATGTATCGGTTGAGCTTCTGCTTGTAGTCTTCGTAATGCTCGGCTGTGTCGAATTCCCGTCCTTCCGATCGGTCGATGACAGGGTCCTTCAGGTCTGTGATGACCATTTTCCTGGCAGTGGAGTCCGCAATGAAGCGAATCAGATCGCGCAGTGTCATACGAATCCGCTCCAGTTTCTCAAGGGAGGCCCCATCGAGGTAATCCGGATTGTCGGCGACCAGTTTGATTTCCGTTTCCCGCTCTTTGACTTGAGGAATGGTCATGCGTTCCTTGAGCCTCGTGGCAATGGCACGAATTTTCGTCTTATGTCTCGCGGCGGTCCGTCCTCTGACGGAAGCCACCATAAGGCCGTACATCAGCGCGTCGAAACGTAACGCATACTCGTCTTCGCCGTCGTAATGCGTAAGAGGCGCGACTTCGCCGGTCAGGTCGTGCACGTCAATGTCGCTTAAATGTTCGAACGTTTTAATGTTCCGGTATTTTTCCACGTATTCGCGCCGCAATCGCACTGATACCTTGGATTCGTCCAAGGATGCGACTTGTCCGTGAATGTCGTTGACGAGTTCGTCACGCCATGCCATGAGGTTTTCGTCGGAAGTGAATTCGCTCGACTGTAATGCATGGACCAGTTCGGTTTTGCGTGAGAATATCCTCTCACTGAGGGACGTGACCGGCTTCTCATCGGCATCGTTCTTCTGCTCGCGGAAGAATTCGAAATTACCGCAATAGTCGAAAATGTAGAAACGCTTCTTGTCCACGTATTCGCCGTCGATGCCGTCCACGCAGTCGAGTCCTTCACATAGGCGTGTGCCACGACCGATCATCTGCCAGAATTTGATACGCGAACGAACTTTTTTGAAGAACACGAGATTCACGACTTCCGGCACGTCCACGCCGGTGTCCATCATGTCCACCGAAACGGTGATGACGGGCATGGTTTTGCGTTTGAAATCCTGGATGATCGCGTGCGAGTAGTCTTCGCTGTGCACCACGACCTTGATGAAGCCGCCACGAGCAAGCTTGGGATATAGTGCGCCGAATCGTTCCACGATGAAACGCGCGTGTTTTTGGTTCTGCGCGAAAATGATGGTTTTGCCTATCTGTTCTCCGCCCATGGTTTTGATGCCATGTTCCATGAGGTCTTGCAATACGGCGTCTACCGTGCCGGCGTTCATGACGAATCTGTTCAATGCGTCCGCGTCGATATGGTCGGGTACTTCGACTCCGCCCTCGCCATCGTCTTCGCCGAAATCATCTTCGTAACGTTCCTTGTCCTCTTCGGACAGGTCATCGTATGTGATGCCTTCGTCGGTGAATTTGGTTTTTGCTTCGATGTTGTAGAACGGTACGAGATAGTGGTCTCGTTCCACGGCGGTTTTGTATTCGTACAGATACGTTGGCACGCCATGTTCCGCTTGGAAGAAGTCATAGGTGTTGCGGTCCACTTCATCGCGTGGTGTGGCGGTCAAGCCTACGACCAACGCGTCGAAATGGTCGAAAATATCCTTGTATTTTTTGAAGATAGACCGGTGTGCTTCGTCCACGATGATCAGGTCGAAATGTCCCGGAGAAAACGCAGGCTTTCCGTCAGATGCTGTTTCGGTGTCGATTGCACCGATCATCGTCTGGTAGGTGGAGAACACAACCCGGGCGTCGACGTCGTGCTTGTTGTCGCACAGATTGCATAGCGACCAGTCGGGATAGTATTCGCCGTAAGCGCTTTTCGCCTGCTTGACCAGTTCGACACGGTCGGCAAGGAACAGCACGTTTTTCACAAGCCGCGCGCGCATGAGCACGTCGGTAAGTGCGGCGGATACGCGGGTTTTGCCTGTTCCCGTGGCCATGACGAGCAGTCCACGACGCTTGCCTTTCCACAGGTTATCGCAGAACGCTTTGATCGCTTCGATTTGGTAGTAGCGTCCGGCGACTTTCTCGTTCACCGGAACGGTCCGCGGATCGATGGCTTCCCTGCGCCGGTTCATAATGCGTTGCAGGTCATCCTGCGAGAACACTCCCCCGACCGGACGGGATGGACCGTTCTCGTCATCCACGAATTCCGTGGCGTATCCGTTGCTCAGGAAAATCAGCGGACGGTATCCGAATTCGCGTTCCAGACATTTCGCGTACTGTCTGGATTGTTCCAGTCCTTTCTTCGGATCATACGAGGTTCGTTTCGCCTCGATGATCGCCAGCGGCTTGCCGTCTCTGCCTTTGAGGTAGTAGTCGACATAGCCGACCTGCCCCTCATGGTCTTCCATACCGGTGACCTTGCGTTCTTTGACGACCTCAGCCTCGGAATCAACATCCCATCCGGCGAGCCGCAAATCAAGGTCGATGAACCGTTGCCGCGTCTCGTATTCGCTGATATCCATCTCGCTGTCCGGCATGGGTGGACGCGGAGCCTTCTGCACGGACAGCGCGGCTCGGGATTCCTCAAGCTGACGTTCGAGTTCCTGGATACGTTCGGTTTTGGCGCTCAGTTCCTTGGCGAGTTCCTGTTTCGCGGCGTCTTCTTTGGCTTGGACTTCCTTACGGGAGAGCGCTTGTTGGACGCACGGCACTTGTTTCGGATCGAAGACGCGCTTTTCGTACCATTTGCCGTACGAGTAGTCGATCCATTGGATGAACACGAACAGGAGTTTCAGATCGAACATCGCGTCCTTGGGACTGATGCGCGTCTTGCCATGGACGGTGATGTTTCCGGCTTTGACGATGTATTGGAACGAATCCAACATTTTCTGGTTGCCGATCGCGCGTTCGAAAGTGGGTTCGTGGATTAGCGATTGGAGATTGTCGCGATACGGCATTTGGATGGAACGGTCCGCCGCGTACACCCATTTCACCGCCAGTTCGAACGCTTTGCGCGTGGCCATGGCGCACATGGTCGGAGAAATGGAGAACGCTTTTTCGGCTTCGACGCATGGAATGGCGAACTGCTCGTAATCATCCTGACCCAGCAGGAACGAAAAATTGCTCATGATATGCCCCTCCAGCCCCATCACACCGCGGAAAACACCATATGAGTTCATCGTACCGCTTCCACGGCTTGCATAGGGTGTTATTCCAGTGTTTTTCCAATCGTTTCTAGTCTGTGTCAGCCACAGAAAAGAAGCTTGCATGCATAATTCCAGAGAGGCTGTTGAGAAGGTGGAGCATTCCGCCAAATCGCGATTTATCGACCTGCGCGACAAAGGCGGCGAACTTCTTTTGTACCGTTATATCAGGAAGCGGAACCTCTAACTCTTTCAAAAGGAATATTTTCATTTCCGCAAATGTAGTTCCAGAAGCAATATCTGAAAAACTCATTTGAAAAAGAATGCTTAACGCATGCCTTAAAAAAATACTGTCCACAATTTCTCTGTTTGGATGGATCCAAAGAACTCGCCCATCTTTAAAGTAAAAAGGCTTACCAGTATCAACTCGCCATATTTGCCCATCGGGGCAAATCGAAGGCAATAACAAATCGCCTACTTCAGGCTTCCCCGTTATCGCAACTAATTCATCATAGCGTTCTTTTGAGATGAAAAGACTAGGAGAAGTTTCACTCCCCATACTTAGCGCGGCAATTTCAGTTCCACGATAAAACGGAATACCTTCAGACAAGAGCTCATTTCTAAAAACTCGTCTACTTGAACCGATTCTAGAAATCGAACCAAGCCTGCATGAAGAACAGCTATAACCCTGTTTGAGATCTCCGAACATTTCGATAAACCGGGATTTGACGAGAGAATCAAGCTTGGAACTTTGGGATGATATTGCTTTAATTTGTTTTTTGATTTGATTGAGACAACGTTCAATCTCATGTTGGGTATCTTCGGGGTACAATACGAGAGTCAAATTACCAAGGCTTTTCTTCCCCACAGCCTTGAAAGTGCTACCCGTACCCATTGTCTCAAGCTCTCTACGCTTTGAAAGAAGCTGATGCTTCAAGAAGTCCACAGAAATCGAGTCATCGTTCGGATGTATTGCCGCTACGCCTCGACCTATGCAACAACGTTCGACCGCCATATTGACCGCGCCAATCGGCGCTCTAACAGAAATTAAAAGATCTCCTCCCTCGGCAGTCTTCTTTGGGTCAGTACACCAAACTCGGGGTACAGGAGCTTCTTCGCCGAAATCTGCATTTCCTTGGAAGAAAGGAATTCCATTACCGATTTCGTTATAGCTATTTGAAGAAGGCGACTGGCCCATTGTCAATGTGCAAACATCAGCTAGTTTGACCTTCACTTTCTTTCCGTCAAATTGGGGTTTGCTCGACTTCATGAGATGAATTTGCGGTGGGAACGCTTGACATTATCCTGATCAACCTGCGCATAGCAGAGCGTGGTGTCGATTTTGCTATGTCCGAGCAGTACTTGCACTTGTTCGATCGGCATGCCTTTGTCTATGGCCTTCGTTGCCAAGGTACGTCGGAATTTGTGCGGATGCACGTGTTTGACGCCCGAATCATCGCCGAGTTTGCGGAGTCTGGCTTCGACTCCGCTGATTTCCAACCTTTTGAAGGGGCGATGCAGGGAAACGAACAAGGCGGGCTCATCATCCATTCGCTGTTCAAGGTATACGAGCAGATGAGTTTTCGCACGGGCATCGAAGTAGACTCGTCGTTCCTTGTCTCCTTTGCCGTGGACCACACATTCGCGTGCATCGAAGTCGATATCACGACGATTCAGCTGCACCAGCTCGCCTACCCTGATGCCCGTAGATGTCAATAAATCAATCATTGCAAGGTCACGCGCCTCTTTGCAGGAGTCACGGAGTTGTTCAAGCGATTCGTCCGAATACACGGGTTTCAACGTTCTCGAAGTCCTGATTTTCTTGATTCTACGTACAGGGCTTTTGTAAATGTAGTCTTCCTCTTCAAGCCAGGAGAAGCAACTGGAGATGACGCGGCGGATGTTGTCGATTGTTGTCTTGCCTACGCGGCCATCACGCGAATATCGTGTGAGATAGTCGCGAATATCGTCGGTGGTGATGTCGTGAGCCGGCTTGGAGATTTCCGTAGCAAAACGGGACAATGTGGCCGCATAGTAACGCAACGAACGTTCTGAACAGCCTTCGAGCTTCTTCGCGGCGAGAAACAAGTCAATGCATTCAGTCATTGTTTCGGGACCGCGTGGATTCCCACCTTTCTCAGTTAGACAGGCCACAAGCACCGTATGAAGTTCCGAAGCCTGCTCATCATTCAGCATAGGGGCCATAAGACGGTCAATTCGTTCGATTGTCTGTTGCATGAGAAAAGGCACCTCCTTGTTGGTTTCCCTACAAAAAAGGTGCCGTAAGCCATCGAGAACCTTGCAATATCAGGGTTTAACGAACTCTAATCTCCGAAATACTCCTGAGCGAGGCTATCGTAAAGCATTTGCAGTTTTTCAATCTGCTGCTGGGCGACAAATCGCGATTTATCGACCTGCGCGACGAAAGCAGCAAATTTGTATTGAAGGCTTAACGGAGGAAGGGGAACTGTCATCGTCTCTAAGTCGTCTTTTGTAATTGCTTCTCTAGTTGCACCAGCCATTCTTGAATGTTCAAGAAGAAAACGCTGATATGAATCACTTGTAAAAATAGAATTTAAGACACGCGGCAACATTCTATTTGGATCACAACGCACAATAGAAACATGTTGATTGACACGGCCTCCTGCCAAATAATCAGGAAGAAGACAGGAACGGGCAACTGATGCACCAGTGATATTCAAAAGAACGTCTCCCTTGTGCAAGGTAACATTATCCAGCTTTTTTGCTTGAATTTCATCGATATAAGCTAAATCTTTTGATTCAAAATAGCCATTATGAACATTCATGCTTCTAATCAATGGAATGCCTGATGTTTTATAAGCAGCTTTACCGCCACGAGGCGTAGCGCCAGAGCCGAGTTTAGTGCAAAGAGAAGCTAATGTGATGCGCGCCCATCTGTTCTCTTCGACTGGGTCTCCGAACATTTCGATAAACCGGGATTTGACGAGAGAATCAAGCTTGGAACTTTGGGATGATATTGCTTTAATTTGTTTTTTGATTTGATTGAGACAACGTTCAATCTCATGTTGGGTATCTTCGGGGTACAATACGAGAGTCAAATTACCAAGGCTTTTCTTCCCCACAGCCTTGAAAGTGCTACCCGTACCCATTGTCTCAAGCTCTCTACGCTTTGAAAGAAGCTGATGCTTCAAGAAGTCCACAGAAATCGAGTCATCGTTCGGATGTATTGCCGCTACGCCTCGACCTATGCAACAACGTTCGACCGCCATATTGACCGCGCCAATCGGCGCTCTAACAGAAATTAAAAGATCTCCTCCCTCGGCAGTCTTCTTTGGGTCAGTACACCAAACTCGGGGTACAGGAGCTTCTTCGCCGAAATCTGCATTTCCTTGGAAGAAAGGAATTCCATTACCGATTTCGTTATAGCTATTTGAAGAAGGCGACTGGCCCATTGTCAATGTGCAAACATCAGCTAGTTTGACCTTCACTTTCTTTCCGTCAAATTGGGGTTTGTCAGTCATTCTGGCCTCCTCCGAGCATTTTGTGCAGTTCCGCGAGGCTTTCCGTCATCTGCCTGTTCAAATCATCAAGATCGGCGAGGATTTCCTCAGTCGGTGGATATTCAATACGTTCGTACTTTGTTTCCGCGTACTTGTTGAAGCTGAAATCGTAATCGTTTTCCACGATCTCACTCTTCGGCACCAGAAAGCTCTTATCAGTACGGGCGCGCTGTTCTTCCGCGTCGAGGTTTCCCCATCGCTCGAGAATGTCGGGAATGTCGTTGTGCTTCTCGTCCGGGTCACGCTTGTCGTCGAGCGTGTATCCGTCACCCTCCATGTTGTAGAGCCAAACCTTGTCCGTGCCGCCCGCGTCCGTCTTTGTGAACACGAGAATAGCGGTGCTTACGCCCGAATACGGCTTGAATACTCCTGACGGCATGTAAATAATCGCTTCGAGCCTCTGGCTGTCCACCAGTTCGGCGCGCAACTGCCGGTATGCCTTCGAGTTGGAACGGAACAGCACGCCGTTCGGCACGATGCACACGCAACGGCCACCAAGCTTGAGCATGCGCAGGAACAATGCGACGAACAACAGCTCCGTCTGCTTAGTTTCCACAACCGCCTTCAGCGAATCATCGATGTCCTCAACATCCACGCTGCCGGTAAACGGCGGATTGGCAAGAATCAAATCAAACTTGTCGCGGATGGCGTTCAGACGGGACAAGCTGTCCTGGTTGCGGATGTCGGGATGATCGATGGAATGCAGCAGCAGGTTCATCGCGGAAATGCGCACCATGGTCTGATCCGTGTCGAAACCAGTGAACTGCTCGCCGGAGAACGTCTTCCACTGTTCCTCGGTCATCTCCTGGCCATGGTTCTTTCTGATGGATTCGGCTGCGGAAATAAGGAATCCCGCCGTGCCGCACGCCGGATCACAGATAAGCTGGCCGGGTTTCGGACCGGCAAGCGCCACCATCATGTTCCTGATGTGCTGTGGTGTGCGGAACTGGCCGTTCGTGCCCGCGGTATTGAGCTTGCTCAGCATGTATTCGTACAGGTCGCCAAGATCGTCAGCGTCCTGCACGTAGTTCGACAGCAGCTCGTCGATGCCGGAAACGGCCTTTTCAAGCGTCTTGGGCTTGTTGAAACCGAAGGCAGCGTCCTCCATGCTTTCCGCAAAGGCGTTATCCGAATGCATGGTTTTGATGAACGGGAACGCCTTCTGGCTGACCACGTCAAACATCTGCTCCGCAGGAAGATCCTTGAACCGGCTCCAACGGATTGCCTGTCCTTCCTCCGTTTGCGGGAACACATGCTTAGCAGTCATCCCCAGCATTTCCATGTTCTCGGCTTCGAGCTCCTTGTCATCCAAGGATTTCATGAACATGAGGTACGTCAGCTGCATGATGACCTCGATGGGGTTGGTGACACCACCCTCCCACATGCGCTGCCAGATGTCGTCAACCTTGTTCTTCGTCGCTCCGGTAATCATTTACTATCGTCCTTGCTTGTTTCCTACGTTACGTAGTCTACCGGCATTATCGTTTGGCCATCGCATCCAGCCATCCGAAATTATGTACATTCAACTCTCAACTAGCTCTCTCAGAGTTTCCCGGAATATGTGTTCTGCAAATCACGGATATGTTCGTGCCGAACTGCCTTATCTATAATATTCAGGCTTTCCAACCTGTCCGCCACTGCGTTCATGTCAAGCCCCATGCATTACGGATGGTCAAGCACCGCAGACTTCAGATCATTCGTATGCACCACGAACTCGCGATCGGAATGAGTCTTCACTTTGAACTTGGTACGATTCGCAAAGCATACAATCGAGATGAAAACCGAATCTTCCAATCCCAATAATTCCTTCAAACATTGAATGTGCCCGTAATTCTGCCGCAAAGGCGAATGGATTTTTCTTTTGTTCTTGCCAAGGTACATGAACCATTCAGAATATTTGGAATCGCCGTAAATCGTGCCGGTATAGTTCTTCGTCTCCACCACGTAAATGCCATACACCGAAACAACCACATGATCGATCTGATGCAGTCCCGTCGAATCCTTGAGCACCAAATCGTTCAGCAAACGGTACTCTGATTGTGGCAGTTTCCTCAGTTCCTCACTAGCCCAATGCTCACCAGCCTTGCCAGTAATTTGATTGCCCCAAATCGTTACGATTGTCGCAAGAATCAGAATCGGCAGAACAATCGCGACATACCAAATAGTCAAATCCGACTGAGCAAAAGCAACGGTGGCAAAACGCATCACTGCGGCCCTTCTTCCTTGAACAACCCTCACTTGCAGCATACCCCCTCTTTCGCGTACGTCAGAGTAGAATGACAAAAACATAAAACATGCGAAAATTAAAATCACAATTCCTTAACAGGGAACAAAACAGAAAACGCGGAAGGAATGCAGGATGGCTGGAAAACATGTCCGAGTGTCCGCTGAAAAGAAGAGTCACGCTACGAAACGCTCTTTTTCATCTTCTGACGCAAAAAACATATCCCAGCAATGCCAGAAAATCCAGGAAGCGTTAAACGAAATCGCAAAATCCGACGCCATTTATCGGGAATCCATCCAGCAGGAGACAAACCGCTACGTTGCCACGCAAGTTCTGAAACTCATGGAGAAAATCCCGGTAGAAGAAGTCAATCGGGACAAACACGGCATCCGCGTGAAAGCGCTACGCGATAGTGGATACGTAACGTACGCCGACATGCTGACCTCGTCTATATATCAATTGGCGGCCATACGAGGTATCAGCGAAGACGGTGCGCGAATCATCAAACGGATCGTCAGCGAAGCAGCTGACAAAGCTTCTACGACAACGAAGTTGCGGCTCAGCGCGGATAATCGGACTGAGGACATGACCCGTCTGATAACCGCAGTATCCCAATACCAGCAGGCGAAACCGCTGGCAGAGGAAAGCAACCGGCTATCCCAGCAATATTCAAACACCATCCAAAACGCTCTGGAAGACATCAAGGTTTCAACCGGAACATTCCGTTGGCTGTTCGCGTCTCGACAGACAAAGCAAAACGCCATTGAGTCATACAAACTCCTTGAGGAGACGCTGCACGGTGAGTACGGGCAAACCGCGGAAAGGCTGCAGTCTGGGTCCGTCGCTATCGAAGCTCTTGCGGAAGACGATGCGTGGGATTCCTTCAAGAAACATCCCATCTCATATGCCAATACTCTTGAAGAAATCGTTCCGGGACTGCTGGGCAATGGCGATACCGTGTATGGGCTTCCGGAAAACCTTGCCAAAGAAGTTCAGGAAGAGTGCTTCTTTCCCGACGGATTGCTGTGCGATTTGCGTCGATACCAGGAATGGGGCGTGAAATACATACTGCATCAAAAGAAAGCCCTTCTCGGCGACGAAATGGGCTTGGGCAAGACGATTCAGGCAATCGCCACCATGGTTTCGTTAAGGAATACCGGGGCAACGCATTTCATTGTCATATGCCCGGCAAGCGTCATCGTCAACTGGTGCCGTGAAATTCAAAAGTTCAGCAAACTGCGAGTCATAGCAGTGCATGGCCTCAGTCGAGAATCAGCGTTGAAAGATTGGCAACGAACCGGCGGCGTTGCCGTTACCACCTATGAGACCACTGCGTATTTCAAGTTTCCCGACAATTTCACATATTCGCTGCTTGTGGTCGACGAAGCGCATTACATCAAAAATCCGAGCACGAACCGGTCGAAAAATACGAAGGCGATTGCGGAGCACGCGGAAAGATTGCTATTCATGACAGGCACCGCGTTGGAAAACAAGGTGGACGAGATGATCAATCTCATCAAACTATTGCAACCAAGCATTGCCATGCAAATATCCGGAATGAAGGAGCTCTCTTCGGCTCCCCAGTTCAAAGAGACCGTCGCCCCTGTGTATTACCGGCGCAGAAGAGAGGATGTGCTGACGGAGCTTCCAGAACTGTCGGAAATCAAGGAATGGTGTCAACTTTCCGATTCAGAAGAACGTAGGTACGAAGAAACGGTATTCCGCAAAAATTACAACGCCATCCGACGCGTGTCCTGGAACGTACCGGACCTGAAAGACTCTGGCAAAGCGAAACGTCTACTGGAAATCATTGAGGAGGCAAAGTCGGAAGGCAGGAAAGTCCTTGTCTTTTCATTCTATCTTGACATCATCCGGAAAATCGCGGACATGTTGGGTAGCCAATGCACCGAACCAATCAACGGATCCATCACACCAACGAGGAGACAAGAAATCATCGACGATTTCGACAAGGCGCCTGCTGGGCAGGTTCTGGTGGCACAAATCGTTGCCGGTGGAACGGGACTTAACATACAATCGGCCAGCGTGGTAATCATATGCGAGCCACAGTTGAAGCCATCCATCGAAAACCAGGCGATTTCCAGAGCGTATCGAATGGGACAAGCCAGAAACGTTCTTGTCTACCGCCTACTCGCCGAAAATACGATTGACGAGAAAATCACGAACATATTGGCACGAAAGCAGGAAGTTTTCAACGCGTTCGCCAACGAATCGGCCGCAGCGGAAAACGTCGAAGTGGATGAGAAAAGCTTGGGCAACATCGTTCAGGAGGAAATCGACCGTATCAACCAAAAACGAAATGGTATGGAAACGTCGACGGGAACCGTAGAAGTGATCGCTGTGGACAGCAATCGCTCCCAAGGAAACAATCGCGATTAGGCACTTGTGTCTGACATTCCACATACGGCTGCAATATCGCAAAAACCTGTGGTATTTCGTGAGTTACGGCATAGTACAGCCAGTCGCAATCAGACTCATCGTAATCATGCGCAATCCAATCGTGCATGTCACACTTACCCCACACCAAGAAACATCTGGCTCCATATTCCGGAACTCGTCTGGCAGCTTCTTAGCTTGCTCCCCCGCTCGTGCAATCGCTATGGCAACGGCATTCCGCTTTCTCATCATTCTCAGCGAATTCCTCAGCGCTTAGCCCTCCAAGGAATCGTTGCGCATCATGAAGAGCGCGGACTATCGCGACGATATGCAAGGCATCTTTTTCCGTCGTTTTCATAACACACCTCAGATAATGCGGAACATCGGATTGGAGGTTATGGAATTGACGAATATCACACGCTGCATTTCAGCCAGTCTGTCCTGCAGTTCAGTGGTAATGTATCGTTTTTTCACCAAGTCGATCTCCCGACCAAAAGTCGATGCAAGATCATCACGCAAAGCCCACTCATCAATCATTGGATTGGCGGTGTCGTCAAACTGATAGATGAAATCGATATCCGAATCCGCATGCCCCTCCCCTCGAGCCATGGAACCGAACAGGTACAGTTCATTGACATGATGCCGCAGCGCGATAGGACGAGCAATCTCCGCTATCTGCTGCGGCATAGCGACCCGCGAAATCACATCAAGCGCTTTCATAGAGCTAGAACATGTGCAAGTTTCTTTTCCACCTGGCGCATGACATCATCTTCCAAAATTCCAATGCGTTGGCCCAATGCCGAAGTGTGCACTGCAAGAATCTTCTCCGTCATCACCCAACTTATTTTAATCAAACCATTCTGCGTAGTAGGAGGAACTTTAACCCGGGTAGTCATATCATCCGACGTAAAAGAAGTCATCAGGCATACCACGGTAGAGTCAAAACCCTCGATTTCGTCATTCTGCACAACGACAACCGGCCGAGGCTTTCTCGCGTAACCATCAGCCAGCACAGTCCAGATTTCACCCCTCCTCATCAGCGATCATCCTCATCGACAAATCATTAGCGAAATCAGAAGCCTCCCGTTCATTCTCGAACGGTTCCGCAACCTGTCGAACTCGTACCTGGTATGGGAACCCCTGATATTCATTAAAGGACGAGACGAACATACGCAGCGCATCAGCCGTGGAAAGACCGAGCTTCTTTGTCGTTTCACGGAACTCTTCCGCCTGATCATCATCAACACGTGTCGCAAGCTGAACTACCATTGCCACTCCAATCACTATTTTTTATCATTTTATATCTTATTGACATGTTTTGCTAATATTCCATATCTGGATTACTAAAACTCTAGATTCACAGAATTTGCAATGTGGCAGCCGAACGCCAAAACCCGAAGTATGAGCGTTGGAATTCCAACGCTCATACTCGCCATAATCGCCAAACAGTGTCACAAACAAGCCAACAAGCGTTTTTGGGGAGGGTCATTCGCGTGATGTTGCGCTCTATCATTGATAAAAACATCCAGCAACCGCATACCGTAAGGAATCACATGCGCTATTTCACTTCGGACACGCATTTCGGCCACCCTCTGGTCACCGCACTGCGCGGATTCCTGAACAATGGCAGGCTCCGCGCCGAATACCGTGATGTCTGGCAGGCGCAGGGGCGTGCCGCCGCGCACACGTGGATCAAACAATACGTACGCGACAATCAGACGTCGTTCAAAGCAATCTGCGACATCACACGCCATGAGAACACCATCATCGGCAACATCAACGAGACCGTCGGGCGTGATGACGAGCTATGGATTCTCAGCGATCTCTCCTACCGTTGCACCGTCGAGCACACGCTCGACTGTCTACGCCGCATCAACTGCCGCCATCTGCACCTGATCATCGGCAACCACGACCGCAACTTCCGTCTCCGCTCCAATGACGCGCTATACGAGAACGTGTTCGAGACCATCGACGACTACCGTGAGATCGACATGGAGCTTCCCGTTCTCGACGGAACCGGCAAGCCGACGGCCGCAACCACACGGCAGACCATAGGCATGAGCCACTTTCCCAGACTCTCGGCATTGACCGAAGAACACGGCAACTGGCCGGAAAACTGGAACAAGTTCGCCGATGTGGCACCGACCACCGAAGGTTGGCTGCTCTACGGCCACACGCATCAAGGCATTCCAAACGGCACCGATCCGCTCAGCGTGAACGTGGGGCTCGACGCATGGGATTTCAAGCCAGTCAGCGAGCAACAGATCCTCGCCTGGTTCACATTCCGGCACGCCGACCAATCAAAGTAAATTCCCCCGAGCATGCGTCATCGTCCGGAGACAAAGCGGGTGAGGACTCCCGACTTGGCCAAGGCTCGGTAGAGGATCCACGAGCCGAACCCGGCGAATACGATCGCGCTCAGCAGTTCGCATGCCGTGCCGATAAGGCCGCGCGGGCTGAAGAACGAAAACGCCTGGTAGTAGAAGAACAACAGGTAGAAGTTGTATACGATGCCGATCGCCACGGATGACAGCAATGTGACGCCAAGCGTCCAACGGCGATAGCGGAACAGTGCGAACACCGTTTCGGCGGCGAGCGCCTGCACGAGCGCGATCACTACCAGACTCACACTGTATTTCGTGCCGAGCACCACTTCCACGAACGAGGCGACTAACAGCACGTAGGCCGACGCGCCCGGTTTGCGTACGATCAGCAAGCCCAGTGTGGCGGGGAAATAGAACAATGCGTGCAGCAGTGCCGCGGAGCCTGGAAGTATCAGGGTCAGTAAAGGAAACAAGCCATAGGACATGCCATCGAACACCCAGAACATCACGCCGGACATTACGCCGACGGCCGCTCCGACGGCGATGTCGACGACACGCCATTTCAGGGATCTGCGTGTTTCCTCCGTTGTTTGCGGAGCATGCTTCAGCATCGGGATGCGTGGTTTTTGGGTAATCGTTTCAGAGGATGGCTCTGCCATGATGAATCCTTGCCTTGGTTGACGCCGCGCACCGTGAGTTGGAGATCGCGGCGGTCGCCGTGGGCCGTTCCTCGACCTGCGCGGCCCGGGCAGGAACGACGCGCGCCATTATACGGCCTATTGTTGCCGAAAATGTTCCATGCTCCGAGTTCCGGCCGTTTTCGCTCCTCAACGCATAGGAAATTCGCCGCTCGCTGGCATGCATGATGCCATGTGGGAAAGCCAAGAAGCCGCGCATCCAGTCCAAAATGCGTGGCTTCTTGCTTGAGCAAGCACTGTTTCAGTGGGGAATGACTTCAGCAACGTCCTTCGTACAGGAAGTAAGACATGGGCTCGTCATCCGCCAACAGGCTTGTCGTGCCGACCGTCAACCCGCTGGACGAGCTGTCTGTCGGATTCGGCCGCGAGGAACCATCGTTCCGGTCATCACGTTCGGCTTTGCGGATTAGTCCGCGATGGTCGTAGAAGCCGACATCGCATGTGCTGTCGGTGAACAGGAAGTATTCGCGCAGGCCGGCGTCATGGAATACGCCAAGCATATGGTTGAACAGTCTGCGCCCCACTCCCATGCCTCGTGCGGCCGGGGAAACGACGAACAGCACCACTTCGGCCTCGTACTCCTTGCCCGCGTCATGTTTCAACGCCTCGTCGGCCTGCAGAATGGCCAGCTGCGCAAGCAGACCGTGACGTCCCTCGTGGCTTGCCAGCAACGGCAACGTGAGGCAATGTCGGCGCAGCATATGGCGTGTCCGCTGCCGACCGGTGATATCCGAACGCAGCGATCCGAGAATCACGCCGAGCACCTGCCCATTAAGTTCGGCAACGTATGCTTTGGTGGTGCGGGCCAGGCAATCCTGCATGTCGATTGCGGCAAGTCGATGCATGTTGCGCAGACGGGTCGCCTTGCGTAGTTCGGCGCGATGCTTGTCTGGGCCTGACGTCTGTCCGACCTCGTCATGCGTGTTGTGTGAATCGTTGCCATCGTCGTACCATGCGAGCCGTATCAGCTCTTCCAAAGCGGGAAAATCGGTGCGACGCAACGGACGGATGGTAGGTGTTTCACAAGTCATGCAACCATCCTATACCTCGCCCCTATCGAAGATGCGCTCAGGGCAAATGCGAAAGAATCGTTCGCATTCGGGCACGGTACGGCACTCTGCGGGAATGATTTCATTACGCTGATACACGGTATGAAGTGATGTAGGACGATGACGACACGAGGCTTGCGATGAAGATGATGCTGCGACGGCTGGCGATTGTGGTGTGTGTTGCGCTGGCGTTGCTGTCGGCGGCCTACGCGTTCGCCGTGTTGAGGACGCATTCGGGCACGGGATTTTGGAAGGTCTGGCTGGTTCTCGCCGTTGTTTTCGCATTGCTGGCGATTGGCATCGCATGTCACTGGTGGGTGGCGCTTCCCCGGATCATCAGGGGCGCCATCATCGCTGTGGTGGCCATCGGCATTGTCGCGTTTTGCACAATAGAGGGTTGCATCATCGGCAATATGAACGCTCAGGGCGAGCCGGATCTTGATTATGTGATTGTGCTTGGCGCGCAGGTGCGCGAGTCAGGCCCCAGCAAAGCGTTGCGCTATCGGCTGGACAGAACCATCGATTATCTGGAGGAGAATCCGGATACCATCTGCATTGTTTCCGGCGGTCAGGGCCATAACGAGCCGTTCGCCGAAGCGCAGGGCATGGCCGATTATCTGCAGAAGCATGGGATTGCGGAAAACCGCATCATCCAGGAGTCCAAGTCGGAATCCACTATGGAGAACATCGTCAACAGCAAGAAGCTCATGCGGCAGGAGAACGCTTCGGTCGGTATCGTCACCAATGATTTCCACATGTTCCGTGCCTTGCAGATCGCACATGCCAATGGTCTGAAGCAGGCGCAGGGCCTCGCGGCAAGTTCCCCGAAGGACATGCTGGTCAACGATATGGTCCGTGAGTTCTTCGCCGAAATCAAATTCCTGTTCTCATAAGCGCCAATCAGCGTTTCAGTGCCCGTCGTCACTACGCAAGATGCGTGCCGCGCGGCAGCCATTCCTTCTTCGGCAGGGTTGCGAATGTGGGCCATTGTTCCGCAGCGGCACCGGCCGCGTCCAGCCGACGTTGGAAGCCGGGCCATTTCGGGTCGGCTTCCAACAGTCGTCCGAGCAGTATGGCGGTGGCGTGAGCGTCGCTTAACGCGCTATGCGCATCCTCGTTGGCAATGCCGAAATACTCGCAGCAGTCGGCGAGCTTGCCCCGTCCGATCAGGGAACGCGACAGTTTCATCGTGCACAGCATGGTGCTTTGATCGACCGGAATGGAAGCTCCCATACGCGAGTATTCCGCAAGTAGGAACCGTGAATCGAACGACACGTTGTGTGCCACGAACACGCGTCCGGCGAGCAGGTCGCGCAGCTCATGCGCGATACCTTCGAAATCGGGAGCATGCAGCAGTTCGCGTGCGGTAATGTGATGCACCCATGAGGCGCCGACACTGCGATCGACATGAATCAGCGTCTCATGCTCGTCTTCGAGCGTACCGTCCGGAGCCACATGCACCAGGCCGATTTCGATGGCCCGGTCGCCTTTTGCGGGACTTAAACCCGTGGTTTCGAAGTCGACTACCGCATATCCTTGAGAATTCATCACATCTGCCAGTATATAGGTCCGGTTAAGGTCCGGTTAGCTGTCTCTGCTGCTCGTCAGACGTTCGCCGAAGCGGCCTGCGCTATGGTTCGGATATCGTCTGGAGTCGTTCGGCAGCATCCTCCAATGAGTCGGGCTCCCGCGTCGATCCATTGCGGTACCAGATGGGCGAAGGCCGGTTCGGAACCGGTGGGATTAGACGACCAGGTTTTGGTTTTCGGATCGTAGATGTCACCGTTGTTCGGATACACGATGATCGGCTTGTCCGTAACCTGTCGGATGGCCCGAATTGCTGGAAGCACACGATCACGACGGCCAAACCGGACACGGACACCAATACCAGATAAACCGTGGAAGCGGCCACGACGCTGGACAGCAATGCCAGCAGACCGCCGATCATGCTCAGGCGAAGCGCGGTCATCGGCACTCCCCTGCTATTGGTTTTGGCGATGTTGTGTGGGATCATGTCTTCGTTCGCCAAGGACCACAGCATGCGTGTGGAGGCGTACAACCCGGAGTTCGCAGCCGAAAGAATCGCGGTGAGCACAACGAAGTTCATCACGTCGCCGGCGAAAGGCAGACCAATGGAGTTGAACACCAGCACGAAGGGGCTTTCGTCCACACCGGCGTCCTGCCAAGGAATCAGCGAAGCCATGACCACGATGGAACCGATGAAGAAGATGACGAGACGGAACAGGGTGGTGTGGCTCGCCTTCGGGATGGCTTTGTCAGGATCGTTGGTCTCGCCGGCCGTTACGCCGATCAGCTCGGTGCCGGAGAAGGCGAAGTTCACCGTCAGCATGGTGGTGAACACCGGCATCCACCCGTTGGGGAACATCCGTCCTTCACGAAGTTCTCGAATAGCGGCGCATGGTCATACCCTTGAATCGGCAGCACGCCGAACACCGCGCAACCGCCTATGAGGATGAACAGCACGATGGCCGCCACTTTGATGAAAGAGAACCAGAATTCGGTTTCCGCGAAGAAGCGCACGGAAAGCGCGTTCGAGGTGAAGATCACCACGATGAACAGGGCACTCCAAATCCATACCGGCGTGCCGGGGAACCATTTGCGCAGATAAGTCCGGCAGCGGTGAATTCGGACCCCAATGCGACCGTCCAGGTCAGCCAATACAGGATCGCGACGGTGAAGCCTGTTCCAGGACCGATGAATTTGGTCGCATACACATGGAATGAGCCGGTTTCCGGCATGGCGACGGAAAGCTCGCCGAGGCTGAGCATGACCAGATACACAATCACCGCGCCGATAGCGTAGGCGATGACCGTGCCCAATGGGCCCGCCTGGTTGTGATGGTGTAGCCGGAGCTGAGGAACAGTCCCGTACCTATCACGCCTCCCAGTGAAATCATGCGGAGGTGGCGTACCTCCATCTTGCGTTTCAAATCGGTATGCGTGGTCTTCGCAGGGTTCTCCCGCGTAGCGTCCTTCATTTGATTCTCCCCTCTATCGTCGGCGGAACATGTCGCCGACGCCTGATTCATAATATTGGTTGCATCATTGAGGAGAGTCGAACCTCCAGTATTTGAGAGAAAAACGAAGAAGGCTGGAATCATCAAAGGATTCCAGCCTTCTTTACGCGTTTGTCAGCGCTTTAGCCTATCGGCGGCAGCGATTCACTCGGCGTCCTTGTCGGCGGCGAGTGAATCGGCCACAGCGGCGGCTGCGGAAGCGGCTTCAACGCTCTCGGACTCTTCGTCTTCAGCGGCTTCGCCGAGGAAGGCGCTCAGGTCCAGGGTCTCGCCCTCGGACTTGAAGGTCACGGCGCGCATGCCGGAGAGCAGGCCCTTGGAGCGGCCGACTTCCTGCACGGCGGAACCGATCTGGCCGTTGCGGATGATGGCCTGGATGAAGGCGTTCGGGTCCATGCCGTACTGCTGGGCGATGGAGGCGAGGAAGTTGAAGACCTCACCCTGGGAGACCTTGACGTCCATGGTCTCGGCGAGCACGTCGAGCACCATCTGGTCGCGCAGTTCCTTCTCCACGGTTTCTTCGGCTTCGGCCTTCTGCTCCTTGGTGGCCTTGGACGGATCCGCGGTCACGTTCTTGAGCTGCTGCTCGACCATTTCGGCCTTGACGCCCTTCGGCACCGGAATCTCGAGGCCATCCTCGAGCTTGGCGATGAACGCGTCACGAGCGGCGGTGGCCTGACGGCCTTCGGCGTCCTGAGCGGCGACCTTCTTCAGGTCTTCCTTCAGCTCGTCGAGGGTGTCGAACTCGGAGGCTTCGGAAGCGAAGTCGTCATCGAGTTCCGGCAGTTCCTCGGCCTTGACGGAGTTGACCTTGACCTTGATCAGGGCCTTCTCGCCTTCGTGCTTGCCGGCCTCGAGGGTGCCTTCGAAGCTGGTTTCCTCACCGGCGGACAGGCCTTCGAGGGCCTCATCCAGGCCGTCGAGCATGGTGGCGGAGCCGAGCTCGTAGCTCACGCCCTCTTGGGAGTCGACGGTTTCGCCGTCGATTTCGGCGTTGAGGTCGATGTTGGCGTAGTCACCCTTGGCGGCCGGACGGTCGACGCTCACGAGGGTGCCGAAACGCTGGCGCAGGGCTTCCAGACGGTTGTTGATGTCCTCATCGGTGACCTCGGCCTTGGCGACCTCGATCTCCATGCCGTCAAGAGCCGGCAGTTCGATGTCCGGGCGACGCTCAACGGTGGCGACGAACTTCAGCTTGGTCTCATCCTTGGCGGATTCCGGCACGTCCTGAACGTCGATCTCCGGCTGGGCCATCGGGTGGATCTTCTTGGTTTCAAGAGCCTTGGAATACAGCTCCGGCACGCCGTTGTTCACAGCTTCGCCGGCGACGGCACCGAAGCCGATACGCTGGTCGATGATCTTGCCGGGCACGTGGCCCTTACGGAAGCCAGGCACGTTGACCTGCTTTGCGATTTCCTTGCGAGCCTCGTCGAGATACGGGTTGAACTCCTCCGGGTCGACGGTGACGGTGAGCTTCACCTTGGTCGGCTCAAGATTCCTGACGCTGATTTTCACGCTTGCGCTCCTGAAAAATACGGTTCTTCATATTTCTGCCGTTAGGCAACCTCTATATAATAGCGCGACTTACGGACTCTGCAACTAGGGAGACCTGCCAGTCGCGTGCGCCCTGTTCGCTGAGGAATCGCGCGACGTCACGCTTACGAGGTTCGTCCGTCCAGCACAGGTTACGCAAATACTGCGGTTTGATGACGATTTCCACAGGCGTGCGCGTGTCCTCCGCTATCTGGGAGACCGCCTTGCGCACCCTGTTGAGCACTTGCAGACGTTCCGGATACCGTTCCTTCCACACGCGAATCGATTTGGGAGCCGAGGCTGACTGCGATTCATGACGCCGCGCGGCGCCGCCGTCCACGTCCGGCCATTCGCTTGGCGGCAGGGCGAGCGCGTCCTGGATGATGTTCTTCCACATGCTCGGTTTGATTTTGCGTTGAATCGGCGCGTACCGTTCGAACATCTTGTCCTGTTCGGAATCGGTATGGATGCGCACACGTTCGTTGATGGAGCGAATCGAACGGAATTGCGCAGCGTTGTGTGGTTTGCGTTTCGCCACTTCGATGATGGAGCTGTCGGACAATAGCAGGGTCGGCGCGATGTCGTATTCGCGCGCGAGTTCGTCGCGTCGGGTCCATAGCGCGCGGACGATGGCCAGCGCCTGCCGGTCACGCATGACTTCAGTGATGTGCGAGACATGCATCCAGGGAATCAGATGCTCCTTGCGTGGTCCCAGACCTTCTTTGAGCGCGTAATCGAACTCTTCCTGAGCCCATTCCATCTTGCCTTGGCGTTTGAGTTCGGCGCGCATCTTCGTTTCAAGCTCGATGAGCAGTTCGACGTCCAACGCCGCGTAATTTCGCCAGTCGCGGGGCAACGGACGATACGACCAGTCAGCCGCAGAATGTTCTTTGGCAAGGGTCAGTCCAAGAAAATGCTCGGTGACAGCGGCGAGTCCGAATCGTTTCAATCCCAGCAGACGCGCGGCGATTTCCGTGTCGAACAGCCGTTGCGGTTCCATGCCGAGTTCGGCGAATCCCGGAAGATCCTGCAGGGAATCATGCAGAATCCATACCGCATCTCCGACGGCACGGTTGAAATCGTTCCAATCCGCCCCGGCCGCGGCGAGCGCCTGCGGATCGAGCAGGCCGATGCCGGCTCCGTCGCGTTTGAACTGCACCAGCCAGTCCTCATGCCCATACCGGAAGCCGGATGCGCGTTCCGCGTCCGCGGCAAGGGAGCCATGTGAGGAAGCCAGCTCACTGCAATAGTCACGGAATGCCGGCAACGTGTCGATCACGTTGGGCACGCCTTCGCGCGGTTCCGCCAGCAGCTTCGGATCGTCAGTCAACGGGGTTTTCCTCCTCGGATTGCGTCATGGACCGGAGGAACGACGCCCACTGTCCGACTTGGGAGCCGGCGTCAAGGCCTCCATCGGCATAGTCTAGTGGAGTCCAAGACACCCGGATCTCGCAGCCCACCCTGGGCACATCGGGGTCATGGCCGAATGCTGTGTTTTGGGTGACTGTGACGGTGCCGGATACATGTTCGGAATCGTTTGGATTGAGACGTTCCATCATCATGTCCCAGTACATGCCCGGAGTCAGGCAGTCGTCCTCCTTGTCGGGCAGTGGCAGGGATGCGAAAGCCACGCAACGCCAGTGGGAATGCCAGTCCTCTCGGAATTTGAGCGAATACAGGATCATGATCCAGCCGGATGCGTATGTTTCATCGCATTCCAACGCGACGCCGATGCCGAAGTTCGCCATGGAATTGGGCACCGGAATCTCACGGTATGTCATGCCTTTCAAACGCCGCATACGGTCCACGGAAAGCACCGCGTTCCAGACTTGGTCGGGAACGCCCTGCGGTCGCATAAGCATGGTCTGTGGGGCTTCGCCGCCCATATCCGCTCCCTTGCCATCGGCGCGCGCCACGTTGCGCGCATCTCGTGGAAAATCAAAGATGTCTGCCATAGTTCAAGGCTACGACAGAGAAGGTCATTTCGTAGTATTTCGAACCACTTTGCCACGCGTCGAATGTGAAGATTTTTCAGCGTATGAATAAATTGGTCCATGCCATCGATTCAGTCGGCGGCATGGACCAATATGAGACGTTCCGCATATCCAGCGAATATGGGGAAGCCATTGAGAGGACGGGCGTTTAGTACACGGTGAAGCCGTGCGACTGGAACTGCTCGACCACACGTTGTTTCATTGCCGCGGACGGGCCTTTCTGGTCCTCCAACGGGTATGGGATGTTCAGCATGTGCCACTTCGGACGGCCAAGCTGGTGGAAGGGCAATACGTCGATATGTTCCAACGCGTCGCCGAAGGTCTCGCAGATCTTCGCCACGTTCTCGACGTTTTCTTCGGAGGATGTGAGGCCCGGCACGAGCACGAAACGCACCCAGATCTTCTTGCCTGCCTTGGCCAGACGCTGTCCGAAGTCGATGGTCGGCTGCAGGATGCCGCCGGTCACCTTATGGTAGGTCTCCTCATCGCCGGATTTGACGTCAAGCAGGCACAGGTCGATGTCATCCACCATGTCATCAGTGTAGCTCGCACCGAGGAATCCGGACGTGTCGAGGCAGGTATGCACTCCCATCTGCTTGGCGGCATGGAACACGCGTGACACGAAAGCCGGCTGCATCATGGATTCGCCGCCGGAGAAAGTGATGCCGCCGCCGGTGGCCTTGAATAAATCGGCATACCGCTCGATTTTCTTGACCATGGCTTCGTAGTAGACGGGCTTGCCGTCACGCATCTTCCAAGTATCCGGATTCTGGCAGTACTGGCAACGCAGAGGGCATCCGCTCATGAACACGGTCATTCTGGTGCCAGGACCATCCACGGAAGTGTTGATGTCCCACGAGTGCACGAAACCGATATCGCCGCTTTTCAACGCCTTGATGCGGTCGAGACGGTCCAAGCCGATTGGCGATTCGAATCCGGACAGGCCTCCCATCAGCGTCTGGCTGACGTAGTCCTTGGAATCCCTCAGCATGTGTCTGGTCGTGGAACGGAAAATATGTTCAGACATCAATGTCCCCTTTCATCTGCCATCCCAATCATATGGGAAAACGATATGGGAAAAGCGAAAGGGACGAAGCCACGAGCTCCGTCCCTTCGCATTACCGTCGTTTCATGCGGCGGCTTTCATTTGGCTGATTGTGCCGTTCAGTCGACGACAGCGCCCTGGTGGAACGTACGGGAAATCACGTCGAGCTGCTGTTCCTTGGTGAGCTTGACGAAGTTCACCGCGTAGCCGGAGACGCGCACGGTCAGGTGCGGGTACTTCTCCGGATGCTCGACGGCATCCTCGAGCTGCTCCTTGCGCAGCACGTTGATGTTGGCGTGGTACAGGCCGTGGCCGTTGCCGGCGTCCAGGATGCCCACGAGGTTGCCGATACGCTCTTCCTCGTCGCGGCCCAGACCATCAGGGGTGATGGTGTTGGTCAGCGAGATGCCGTCAAGAGCGTCGTTGTAGTCGATCTTGCCGACGGAGAACATGGACGGCAGCATGCCGTGGGAGTCCATGCCGTTCTCCGGGTTGGCGCCCGGAGCGTACGGGGTGCCCTTCTTGTGGCCGGACGGGAAGGCGCCGGTGGCCTTGCCGTATTCCACATTGGAGGTGATGGTCAGGATGGACTGGGTCGGGACGGCGTCGCGGTACACCGGCAGACGCTTGACCTGGCCCATGACGGTGGAGACGACCCACTTGGCGATGTCGTCGGCACGGTCATCATCGTTGCCGTACAGCGGGAAGTCGCCTTCGGTGCGGTAGCCGACGATCAGATCGTCATCGGCACCTTCGACGTACTCGTTCTCGTGGCCCGGCGTGGTCTTGGCGTCCTTGTTGTAGATCGGGTAGACCTTGGCGTACTTGCAGGCGGACAGGGAGTCGGCCGCAATCGACAGGCCGGACATGCCGCAGCCGAGGGTGCGGTACACTTCCTTGTCGTGCAGAGCCATCTCGATGGACTCGTAAGCGTACTTATCGTGCATGTAATGGATGATGTTCAGAGCCATCACATAGGTCTCGGACAGCCATTCGAGGGCCTTCTCGTAGTTGGCCTTGACCTTCTCGTAATCCAGCGTGCCATCGGCTTCCGGCTTGATCGGGTCGATGACGCCCTTGTCGATGACCTGCATGCCGGTCATCTCGTCGCGTCCGCCGTTGATGGCGTACAGCAGGGCCTTGGCGGAGTTCACACGGGCGGCGAAGAACTGCATCTGCTTGCCCACGCGCATCGGGGAGACGCAGCATG